>ODAI013227155.1_pt1 | contig 14893 bp, 15 predicted proteins | sample 1539321 | NCBI WGS metagenome assembly ODAI01 (sample SAMN02144231, study PRJEB22623) | gut metagenome | biome: sheep rumen | host: Ovis aries | place: New Zealand
ATGGCGGCCCCCGGCGGCCGGGGGTGTTGGGGTGGCGGGGGCCCTGGAGGGGGGCGAGCCCCGGAGACGGGCAAGGATCCTCGCGCCGCGAGCCGCCGCGCCTGCTTTCGTCTTCAGGAGGCAGGGCGGCCGCGGGCGTCCGGGGCTGTGAGGCTGCCGGCGTCCATGGTGGCGGCATAGCCCAGGAGACGGCCAAGCATCCTGGCGCCGCGAGCCTCGGCGCTTGCTTTCGTCTCAAGCAGGAAGGCAGCGCCGCCTTCGCCTGGCACGAAGCCGGAGCGCTGGCGATCGAAGGGCCGTGAGGCCTGCAGGGGATCCGGCTCCCGGCTCAGCGTGCTTGCCTTGGCGTAGCCCATGAGTCCGCCTGAACTCAGCCTGGAGTCGCCGCAGGCGACAAGACAGGCTGGCGCCATGCCGTGGCGCAGGCGCAGCAGCCCCTCGCCCAGAGCGTCCAGCGACGAGGCGCAGGCGCTGCCGACGGCAAGGCCGGACCCGTGGACGGCCAGCAGGCGCGCCAGCGCGGAGAGGGCTGTGTTGGGGAGCCAGCGCAGAAGCCAGAGCGCATCGAGGAGGGTGCCGTCGCCAGGGGGCAGCGTCTTTTCTCTGGCAAAGTCCAGGGTGGGGGAGGCCGTGCCCACGAGGGCGCAGTCTGGGGGAAGGCCCGCAGGGGCGCCGTCGGCTGCCGCCCTGAGGCCGGCAAGCACGGCGAGGAAGGCTGGCCTGCTCAGGTATCTGCGGAAGCGCCATGAGGAGAGGAAGGCAAAGGGCGCGTCGTCGCCCATGTCGCGCACGGGGCAGACGGCCTGGCCGGGAAGGGCGCGGCTTTCGGCAAAGCCGGTCAGGTCCTCCCGGAAGGCCCGGGCGACGCTCTCCTGGTTCCAGCCGAGACTCGAGACAAGGCCGAGGCCCGTGACGACGCATTCGCCGTGCATGGAAAGTCTCCTTCGTAAGGATTCGCTGGGAAGCTTCTGGACGGCTTAGCTCTGCCCGAGGCAGTGGGCCACGTAGGCTGCGATGTCGTCCAGACGCAGGAGGGGCGTTCCTTCGGCAAGCGAGTCCGCCATCTCCTGCACGCGTGCAGGGGAAAGCCAGGGATAGGCTTCGGCAATGACTGCCTTTACGTCTGCGCCTTGGCCTGATGCCTCGACCTTGGCGCGCAGCGAGCGCAGAAACATGGCGTCGTCGTCCACGCGGATATGGAAGGCCTGGGCAATGCGGGCTCCTATCTCAAGCAGGTCGATGGATTCGCAGGCAAGATCCTGCATGACGCGGGTGCGGCCTGAGAGCTTGTCTTGGCCGCACTCCATGATCTCGTCGATGATGACGCAAAGCGAAGCAAGGATGTCGTTGCTGTTCATGGCGGTCCGGTTGGTTGGGGGTGGCGTGCGTGAGGAGCTTGGCGGCGGGGCAGAATCCCGTGCCGGCAGCGAAGTGTGGAAGGCGGTCAGCAGACCGGCTTCACGGCGGAAAAGCCGCCGTCGAGGTCGAGCGCGACCGCATTGAAGGCGGCCGATCCCTCCTGCAGGAGAAAAAGCAGAGCGTCTGTTGCCTGGCGGGCCGTCACGAGGCGTCCTGACGGCATCAGCTCTTCGGCCTTCTGGCGGCGTCCTGCAAGAAAGGCGGCTCCCCGTCCGGCATCGATCCAGCTCAGGCGCAGGGAGCAGGCCGTGACGCCTCTGGAGGCAAGCTCGAGGCCGATGGAGCGGTAGAGGGATTCGCCGGCAAGCTTGGCTGCAGCGTAGAAGCCCTGCCCCTTGCCGGGACGCAGGGCTGCCGAGGAGGAGACGAAGAGGCAGCGTCCCCGGCGACGCGCCAGCATGGCCCGCGAGCAGGCGCGCAGGAGACGCGCCCGCTGGGCGATATCCCTGATGGCCCACTGGTCTATGTCCGCAGGACCGGCCTGGGGCAGCAGGCATTCCAGGGGCGAGTGGAGGAAGTCCACCAGCGCCTCGATGGGGGCGCCCACAAGGGCTTCGGCGCGCTCGGGGAGCGTTTCGATGTCTCCCAGCGGAATGGCGGGCCATCCTCGGGCCTGGCAGGCTGCCAGGCCCTCCTGCGAGCTGCAGGCTCCGCAGAAGGGAAGGCCCTTGGACTCAAGCGCTGTCTGCAGGGTTTGAGCCAGGGCAGAACCGGCGCCGGCAACAAGAATCGGCTGAAAAGAGGTGTTGCTCAAGGTCTAGAGCTCCCGGCGCTGTTTCACGTGAAACAAGCCTGTGGCAGAAGGGGAGCTGGACTCCCCGACGCTGCAGGCAATCGTTGCGCTGGCCTCGTCCAGTTCCAAGGCATAGGGATGGCTGCCAGGCACAAGGAATCTGCGGAAGCGGAACCTGGACGCTTCCGTGACGCGAAGGGTGGGGAAGTGGCGCTCTGCCTCCAGACGCAGCGCCTCCACGACGAGCGAACCCGGCACGCAGGGGGCGCTGGGAAAATGTTCCGCAAAGAGCGGAAGGTCTGGAGGAAAGGTCAGCGTGCCTGCAAGGGCCTTGAACATGGCAGTTCCTGCGTCTGGGGAAAAAGGGCGAATCCCCTTGTAGTCTTCTGGGAGGGTTGCGGCAAGACGCCGGCCGAAGGACTCCCCGGGGCTGGCAGTTCATTTTCAAGGACAATGGAGGTAGAGTGCCTCTCCGCCTGGCGCCGACGGCGCCGGCTGCACAGGAGGTTTCGCCATGATTTCGATCACCCGCGAGCACGTCATCGCCGCGGCGCACCGGCTCTTCGACTACTGTGGCCGCTGCGAGCGCCTGCACGGCCACAACTACCGCATCCGCGTCACGCTGACGGCCAAGGCCATGAACAGTCTCGGCATGATCGTGGACTTTGCGGACGTCAAGAAGGTGCTCTTCGGCGCTCTGGACGAGGCCTGGGACCACCGCACCCTGCTCTTTAGCGAGGATCCGCTGTGCGGGCATCTCCAGGCTGTGCTGAACGACGATTCCCTGCGTTCCGTGCCCTTCAATCCCACGGCGGAGAACATGGCCGCCCATCTTGGCACGAAGCTCTTTCCCGAGGCCATGGAGCGCGCCGGCATGGAGGGCGTTGGAGTCGTCTCGGTGACGGTCTACGAGACGGACGCGAGCTGGGCGACATGGAGTGCCGGGTAATGTCTGGCGGCACATTGCCGGGAGGGCAGGTCCGCCTCAGGGTCAACGAGATTTTCTGGTCCCTTCAGGGCGAGGGGCGCTTCACGGGCACGCCTGCGGCCTTCATCCGCCTCCAGGGCTGCCAGGTTGGCTGTCCCTGGTGCGACACCGGCTACGCCCAGCGCGCCGACGAGGCCCTGCGCCTGCCGGACGAAAGCCCGCTGGTGGCGGAAAAGACGGCGTCCTCTGGCGCCTGGAGCGCATTCGAGGCAGGCAGGCTTGCCGATTTCGTCGCAGCCAGGAGCCTTTCAGGCATGCATTGCGTGCTGACGGGCGGCGAGCCCTGCAGCCAGGACATTCTGCCCCTGACGAGGCGCCTTATGGAGGCGGGGCTTGCCGTGCAGCTGGAGACAAGCGGCACCGAGCCCCTGCGCTGCGCTGGCGGCGTCTTCGTGACGCTCTCGCCCAAGGCGAGGCCTCCGCTCGAAGCGAGCTGGGCCAGAGCCAACGAGGTGAAGCTGCCCGTCCAGACCCGCGCCGACATCGAGCGCTATGAGCAGAAGCTGGCGGCCCTTCCGCCTGCCATGGTCTGCCTGCAGCCCGTGAGCCAGGGAAGGGAGGCGACGGCGCTGTGCATCCAGACCTGCATGGAGCGCGGCTGGCGCCTTTCCCTGCAGATGCACAAATACCTCGACATACGCTGACGCCTCAGCCGGCTTGCAGCGCAAGAAGGCGCAGGTGGAACCTGCGCCTTCTTCGTTGGCACTATGGAAAAGGCGGAAAGCCTGCTAGGCGAGCTTGAGGGCGGCGATCTTGTTGGAGGAGCCCATGACGTCGCGGATCTTGCGGGCGACCATCATCTTCACGGCCTGGCGGGCGGGGGTGAGGTACTGGCGCGGGTCGAAGGCTTCAGGATGCTCGACCATGAACTTGCGGATGGAGGCGGTCAGCGCGAGGCGGATGTCCGTATCGACGTTGATCTTGCACACGCCCATGGAGGCAGCCTTGCGGAGCATGTCTTCCGGCACGCCGCGGGCGTCGCCGACGGCGCCGCCGTACTTGTTGCACTCTTCGACGAACTCATGCGGCACGGAAGAGGCGCCGTGGAGCACCAGGGGGTAGTTGGGGAGCTTTTTGCAGATGGTCTCAAGGCGCTCGAAGTCAAGTTTCGCTTCGCCTTTGAATTTGTAGGCGCCGTGGCTGGTGCCGATGGCAACGGCGAGGGAGTCGCATCCGGTCTTTTCGACAAAGTCGACGGCCTGGTCGGGATCGGTGAACTGGTGCTCGGCGGACTGGACGTGCTCTTCGATGCCGGCGAGCTTGCCAAGTTCAGCCTCGACCCACACGCCGCGCGGATGGGCGTACTCGACGACCTTCTTGGTGACGGCGATGTTTTCCTCGTAGGGGAGGGCGGAGCCGTCGATCATGACGGAGGTGAAGCCGCCGTCGATGCAGTCGCGGCACATCTCGAAGGACGGGCCGTGGTCGAGGTGCACGCAGACGGGAATGCTCGGATCGTCGGCGAGGGCTGCTTCGACGAGCTTCATGATGTAGCGCTGGCCGGCGTATTTGCGGGCGCCGGCAGAGACCTGCAGGATGACGGGGGATTTCTCTTCAGAGGCAGCCAGCATGATGCCCTGAATGATTTCCATGTTGTTGACGTTGAAAGCGCCGATGGCGAAATGGCCAGCATAGGCGGCCTCGAACATTTCCTTGGGTCCGATGAGAGGCATAAGCGTGCTCCTGTGTTTCGGCCACCCGGAATTGGGCAGCCCCCGTTTGTTTCAGTATATACGGATAGTCCCCGCCCGACAATGGAAAGGACTATTTTGACGGGGCCAGATCCATGCCGTCGAGCAGATCCAGGCTTTCCTGATCCGTGAAGTCGAAGTACAGGGGCGTGACGGTGACGTAGCCGCGCGTGAGCAGGTCCCTGTCCGAACCCTGGTTGATGGTTTCCGGCGGGATCTCGCCCTCCAGCCACCAGTAGCGGTTGCCCCTCGGGTCTCTGCGCTCGAGGTAGCCGTTCTTCCACACGGCCGTCGTCTGGGCGCAGACGCGCACGCCCTTGTTGCTTGCGAAGGGGCCTCTGGGGTAGTTCACGTTGATGACGCGCCTCGGCGGGAACTGGGCAAAGTCGATGGTTTCGGCGAGCCTGACCGCATGGCGGGCCTTTTCCAGCAGGTCCACGGGCTCGGACTCGTCGTCGGAGATGGCCATGGTGGGCAGGTTCTCGTGGCAGGCCTCGGTGGCTGCGCCGACGGTGCCCGAGTAGAGGATGTCGGGACCGCAGTTGGGGCCGAGGTTGATGCCGGAAAGCACGATGTCGGGGCGCTGTTCCAGCAGGGAGGAGAGGGCGAGCTTCACGCAGTCGGTGGGCGTGCCGTAGATGCCAAGGCCGTGGAAGTCCGCTTCGTCGAACTGGAGGGCCCGCAGGGGCTCGAAGACCGTGAGGGAGTGGCCGACGCCAGACTGCTGGCGCATGGGGGCGACCACGTGGACGTCGTGGCCGCGCTCCCTGAGGGCCTGGTACAGGGCGCGCAGGCCCGGGGCGCGGATGCCGTCGTCGTTGGTGATGAGTACGTTCATGGTGCTGTGCGTGATAAGGAGTTGCCGGTGGATGGCGCAATGCCTTGCCTGAATCCGCGGCCTGGGCTGTCGTGCCGAAGAAGGCGCGACAATTGACAAGCGCTGTGAAACAAGGAAATCTCCACCTCGGTCTGCGGGAAGGCAGGGCGAAGGCCGCTGCCGTCCCCCGGGGAAGGGCCCCTGCTTCGGGCCGCCTGGACGGCGCCGGGAGGCCGAGCTCCGGCGCATGCAGACACCTTAACCGAGGAGCAGGGCAAAGTCATGGAAAAAGGCCAGTGGATCAAGGACTTGTCCGAGCGGTCCACCGCAGTGAGCGGCATTTTTGCCGTGGCGCGCGCGGAGCGCATGGTCACGAAGTCAGGCCAGGACTTCTGGAAGCTCAGACTGGTGGACAAGACTGGCTCCATCGACGGCAAGATATGGAGCGACTTCTCTGGCGTCCTGCATCCCGACAGGCTGGCTGCAGGCGATCTAGTCCGCATTCAGGGCGGGAAGTTCAACGAATGGAAGGGAACGCGCCAGATCTCGGCAAACGCGGCAGAGCTCGTCGCGCCGGAGTCCGTGCCGGCCCGGGACAGGGCCGAGTGGTTCTCCCCGCCTTCGGACTACGACGGCGAGAGGGCCTTCGACGAGCTCATGGCGCTGGCGGCGGAGGAGTTTGCCAGCCCAGCCTGGAAGCGCGTCATCGACGGCTTTTTCGGCGATCCCGCACGGGCCGAGGCCTTCAAGTCGGCCTCGGCGGCGGCCTCCATGCACCATGTGGGGGCCGGGGGGCTCTGCGTCCATCCCCTTGAAGTCTTCAAGATCTGCCGCGCCATGGCCGGCCTCTATCCTGCCATGGATCGCCAGACGCTCCTGGCTGGCGCCCTCTTCCACGACGTAGGCAAGCTCGAGGAAATGCGCAATGCCGGCTTTGCCACCGAGTACACGCTTGCCGGCAATCTCGTCGGCCACATGGTGCTCGGCGTGCAGATGCTCAAGCCCCTCCTCGATGCCAGCGGCCTGCCCGAAGGCGTTGCCGCCCACTTCTGCCATCTTCTTTTGAGCCACCACGGCCAGCCCGAATTCGGCGCCGTGAAGGCGCCGGCGTCCATGGAGGCCTTCACGCTCCACCACGCGGACATGCTCTCCTCCCACCTGAACACCAGGGAGCGCCTCATCGGCGAAATGCAGGTGAACGAGTACAGGCGCCTGCGCGGCGAAGATCCCGTCTTCAGGCCGGAAAAGACGCCTGAAGCAGGCGGGAGCCGCAAGGAGCCTGCGCAGGCTGCAGGCTTCGCGGCCGCCCCGCCTCCGCCTCCGCCAGCCGCGTCCGATCCTGCGCCGGAGCATGACGGCGATTTCGTCCCTTTTGAGTACGTGCCGGCTGAATCGGAACCTGCGGGCGCCGGCACTGCCGATGAAGTCCCGCAGTGGCTGGAAGAGGCGCCCATTCCCGCCGATGCGCCCGATGCCGACTGGCAGCGCCTGCCGGACGGACTTGGCGAAGCGGCTGCAGGCGCAGAGGAGCTGCCGGCCGAGGCCATGGCGGCCCTTGCCGAAGCAGGCCTTGCCGTTGGAGACGGCGTGGAGCCTGCCGACTTGAGCGCGGCCTTTGATGGAACGGCGGCCCCCGGTTCCTCGCCGCGTCCCGAGGCGGCTCCTTGTCCTGCCGCTGGCGCCTTGGCCGAGCCTTCCGATCTGCGCTTCGCCTTTGACGCAGGGCGCGGCTCTGGGGCCGATCCGGCCGAACCGGCCGAACCGGCCGATCCGGCCGCTGTCCAGGGCTCTGAGGCGCTGGCTGATCTCCAGGCTGCCTTTGGGGATGCCGGCATCGATCTGGATGCGTCGCTGCCGGCGCTGGGCGAACGTTCTGCCCTGCCGGAGGAGCAGGGCTCAGAGGATGCGCTGACTGGCTGCGCGTCCGCCATTGACGGCGGCGCAGCCGGTGCCGAGGGGGTGTCCGTGCTCGTGGAGACCGGGGCTTCTCACGAAGACCATGGCTCTGAGGACGCGCTGGCTGAAGCCAGTGCCGACGTCGGCGAGCCCGCAGAGCCTGCGCAAGCCAGTCTTGAACGCCGGACTGCGGCGCTTGCGCCGCCTCTGCGTCCGGAGCCGTCCAGGGCCGGGGAACAGAAGATCGATCCCGAAGCGCCGCCTGCCGAGGCCGCTGAACAGGCCAAGGCGCCCGATCCAGTGCCGGAAGCAGCGCCGGCTCCCGCGCCCTCTGCGGCAGCCGGAACCGGCAGGCCCGGCAAGCGCGGCAGGCCGGCGCAGGACAAGGAGGGGCGAGGCAAGAGCGAGGGGCGAGGCAAGGGCAAGGGCCGCGGCAGGCAGCCAGGCTCTCTGCTGAACCTGTAGGGGAAGCGCATGTTCATTACATTTGAAGGCATTGAAGGCGCAGGCAAAAGCACTGCCATTGCCGCCGTTGCGGACGGGCTGAAGCGGCAGGGCCGCAGGGTGCTCCTGACCCAGGAGCCCGGCGGATGCGCCCTTGGCAGGACGCTGCGCTCGATCCTGCTCGACCAGAAGAGCGTCATCGCCTCCAGGGCGGAGCTCTTCCTCTTTCTGGCGGACCGCGCCCAGCACGTGGCTGAGGTGGTTCGCCCCGCACTGGAGCAGGGCTGCGTTGTGCTCTGCGACCGCTATGCCGACTCCACGCTGGCCTACCAGGGCTATGCCCGCGGCCTTGAGCCTGCGGCCCTGCGCCGGCTCAGCGCCGAGGCCGCAGGGGGGCTTGTCCCGGACCTGACCCTGCTCCTCGACCTGCCCGTGGAGGAGGGACTGGCAAGGGCCCGCCGGCGCAACGAGCGCCTTGGCACCGTCTCGTCCGGGGGACGGTTCGATGCCGAGAGCCTGGCTTTCCATGCCAAGGTTAGAGGAGGCTTTCTCGCCATTGCCTGCGAGGAGCCGGAACGTGTCAAAATTGTCGATGCCTCGAGGCCGCCTGCGGAGGTGCAGGCGCAGTGCCTCGGACATCTGGAAACGCTGCTGAAAGGATGGAGCCATGATCAAGCCACAGGAAGTCTATGAAGCCTCGTTCGACGGCGCACTCCATGTGCGCGAATGCCGCAACGAGGAGCTTATGGCGAAGCTGGAGGACAGCGAGTTTGATCCTGTCTGCACCGCAGGCGACCCCGAACTCATGACGGCAAGCGTCTTCCGCTTTCCCGAGGGAGGCGGCTTTGTCGTTGTCCGCGACGAGACGGGGGAGACGAGCTTCACGGTGCTCTGCACGTCGAACCTCGCGCTGGCGGAGGCTGCCTCGCATTATGCCTCGCTGTCCGCCGAACTGCGCTATGGCGCCGACATCTTTGAGAACGGGGACGATGCGTAGCCGCGGCCGTCTTGCGGCTGTTGCTATTTTCGCGTCCCAAGGTCAAGAATAGGCGCGGGAGCCCCGTCCCAGCCAGGGACAGGCTCCCGAGGGACAGGCGCGAAGCCGCCAAGGAGGCGAGACATGGACAAGAAGCTCTTCACGAAAGCCCCTGCATCGCTGGGCGTCGTGTTCTTCCCGGCCTTCGACTGGGCCATCTCTCCGACGCACCCCGAGCGGGAGGAGCGCCTGCTCTACACCCGCGACCAGCTCAAGGAGGAGGGGCTCTTCGACATCGAGGGCATCACCGAGCACCGTCCGAGCCTGTGCAGCCACAAGGACATAGAGCGCGTGCACTTCTGCCTGCCCAGCGTCCCGGCCGTCATCACCGACTCGCATCTGGCCTCGGCCGGCGGGGCCATCACGGCGGCCAGGCTCGTGCTCGAAGGCCGCGAGCGGTGTGCCTTCCCCCCGGGCCGCCCGCCGGGACACCACGCCATGCGCGTCGTCCACGGCAACCGCGGCTTCTGCAACATCAACAACGAAGCCATCATGCTTGCCTGGATCCGTGACCGCTACGAGGGGCCGGGCGGCCGTCCCCTGCGCATCGCCGTCGTGGACACCGACGTGCACCACGCCGACGGCAGCCAGGACGTCTTCTGGAACGATCCCGACACCCTCTTCATTTCCCTGCACCAGGACGGCAGGACCCTCTACCCCGGCACGGGCTTCCTCAGCGAGAACGGCGGGCCTGCAGCGCTGGGGCGCACGGTCAACATTCCGCTCCCGCCCGGCACCACGGACGAAGGCTACCTCGACGTCCTTGAGCGCGTCGTCCTGCCCATACTGCAGGACTTCAAGCCGGATCTGGTCGTCAACTCCGCAGGCCAGGACAATCACTTTACCGATCCCCTGGCCAACGAGCAGCTCTCGGCCCAAGGCTATGCAGCCCTCAACGCCCGCCTTGCCCCGGACATCGCCGTGCTCGAAGGCGGCTACTCCATCCGCGGCGCCCTGCCCTACGTCAACATGGGCATCTGCCTCGCCCTGGCCGGCCTTCCCGCCGACGACATCGTCGAGCCTGACTGGACGCCGCGCGTCGCCCGCCAGTCTGGGGACGTGACGGACTACATCGCCAGGCTCGCGGACAAGGTGCTGGCCCAGTGGACGAATCCGCCCGCCCATCCGACGGAGGGCAAGGAGCAGGACGGCTTCTGGGTGCGACGCAAGAACATCTTCTACGACACCGACTACATTCAGGAGACGCAGACGGAGCGCTGGGGCCTGTGCCCCTCGTGCCGGGGCCTTGGCATCATCGACACGCAGTCTTCGAGGGTGCCGCTTTCCCTCTGCGTCCTCATTCCCCGCGGGGCGTGCCCGCACTGCCGCGACCTGGCCTTCGAAAAGCTGGATCAGGCGCGCCGGAGCGGCAGGTACGCCCACGTTCTGTGCATCGACGAGGACAGCACCCGCAACGAACCCAAGCAGGCATGGCCGCTGAAGGAGAAGCAATGGCAGTAGACATCCTCATCATCGGCGCCGGAGGCGTCGGCAGCGTCGTGGCCCACAAGTGCGCCCAGGCCTCTCTGGACGGCGCCTTCGGCCGCATCACCCTGGCGAGCAGGACCGAGTCCCGCTGCAAAAGCATCGCCGAGAGCGTCAAGAAGCGCCTTGGCGTCGACATTGCCACGGCCCAGGTGGATGCGGACAACGTTCCCGAACTCTGCGCCCTTATCCGCGCCGTGAAGCCCTTTATGGTCCTCAACATCGCGCTGCCCTACCAGGACCTGCACATCATGGACGCCTGCCTCGAGTGCGGCGTGCACTACCTCGACACCGCCAACTACGAGCCGCCGGAAAAGGCCAAGTTCGAGTACAAGTGGCAGTGGGCCTATCAGGACCGCTTCCGCCAGGCCGGCCTGACGGCGCTGCTTGGCTCCGGCTTCGATCCCGGCGTCACCAACGTCTTCGCGGCCTGGGTCATGAAGCACCGGCTCGACGAAGTCCACGTCCTCGACATCATCGACTGCAACGCCGGCGACAACGGCCAGGCCTTCGCCACCAACTTCAACCCCGAAATCAACATCCGCGAGGTCTCAGCCACGGGCCGCTACTGGGAGCGCGGAGAGTGGGTGCAGACCGAACCCCTGTCCTGGTCCATGAACTACGACTTCCCGGACGGCATAGGCCCGAAGAAGTGCTACCTCATGTACCACGAGGAGCTCGAGTCCCTTGCCATCAACCTCAAGGGCCTGCGCCGCGCCCGCTTCTGGATGACCTTCTCCGACAACTATCTCAGACACCTTGCCGTCCTGAAGGACGTGGGCATGACCGGCATCGAGCCCGTGGACTTCCGCGGGCAGAAGATCGTGCCCATCCAGTTCCTGGCCTCGCTCCTGCCCGATCCCGCGACCCTCGGCCCCCTTACCCGGGGCAAGACCTGCATTGGCAACGTCATGCGCGGCGTGAAGGACGGCAAGCCCAAGTCCGTCTACATCTACAACGTCTGCGTCCATGAGGACTGCTACGCCGAGATCGGCTCCCAGGGCATTTCCTACACCACTGGCGTTCCGGCCATGTGCGGCGCCAAGATGATGTGCGAGGGCAAGTGGCTTGCGCCCGGCGTGTGGAACATGGAGCAGAACGATCCCGATCCCTTCCTCGAGGATCTGGCCAAGTACGGCCTGCCCTGGCAGTGCGTGGACATCCCCGAAGAGGAGAAGTTCTAGGCATGGCAAGCCCGGCCTTTCTGCTGGAGGGGACGACAGTCCCCTCCCCCTGCTTTGTCGTCGATCTCGACGCCCTGCGCGCCAACATGGCCATCCTCGACGGCGTCCAACGCCGCACCGGCGCCAGAGTGCTGCTGGCGCTCAAGTGCTTTGCCGCCTGGCGCTGCTTTCCGCTGCTCTCGAAGGCGCTGGGGCAGGGCGGTCCGCTCTGGGGCACCTGTGCCAGCAGCGTGGACGAGGCGAGGCTCGGCAGGGAGGACTTCGCAGGCGAGGGGCACGCCTTTGCCGCCGCCTGGTCCGAGGCCGAGATGCAGGAGCTTGCCGGCCTCGTGGACGCCGTCTCCTTCAATTCGCCCCGCCAGTGGGAGAAGTTCAGAGCGCTTGTCCAGAAGGCTCCGCGTCCCATCGAGTGCGGCCTGCGCATCAACCCGGAGCATTCCGAGGGGACGGTGCCCATGTACGACCCCTGTTCGCCCGGCTCCCGGCTTGGCATACGCCGCAGGCACATGCCAGACGGCATCATGGAGACCGGCATCAGCGGGCTGCACTTCCATACCCTGTGCGAGCAGGGGGCCGATGCGCTCGCGCGCACGGTCGAGGCCGTGGAGCGCCAGTTTGCGCCCTTCCTCGAGCGCTGCCGGTGGATCAACTGCGGAGGCGGCCACCACATCACCCGCAAGGGCTACGACCTTGATCTGCTCTGCCAGACAGTCTGCCATCTGCGCGACGCCTGGGGCGCCCAGATCTATCTTGAGCCCGGCGAAGCCTGTGCCCTCGATGCGGGCTGGCTGGTCGCCACGGTGCTGGACGCGACGCAGGCCGACATGCCCCTGGTGCAGATTGACGCCTCGGCCGCCTGCCACATGCCGGACGTGCTGGAGATGCCCTATACGCCCCGCATCCTCTACGAGCACGGAGGCGCCCTTGTCCACGCAGGCGAGCCCGGCGAGAAGCGCTGGACCTGCCGCATCGGCGGCAAGAGCTGCCTCGCGGGCGACGTGGTCGGCGAGTACAGCTTCGAGCACGAGCTTGCCGAGGGCGAACGCCTGATCTTCGAGGACATGGCCATCTACAGCATGGTCAAGACCAACACGTTCAACGGACTGCGCCTGCCAGGCATAGGGCTGGCGGAGAACCGGGGAGATGCCGTGGACTTCCGGCTCGTCCGCGAGTTCGGCTACGGCGATTTCCGCACGCGCCTTTCCTGATGGCGCTTGTGGCAAAGCAGAGGCTTGGCCGGAAGGCGGTTCTCTTCCTGTCGCCCTGGGGCAAGGGGCAATGCTGACGCCTGCGGGCGCGGCCGGTGCAAGGCAGCTCTCCAATCGAACATGTCGCTGCCAGTCGGCAGCGGACTGCAGCCACCCATGGGATGCTTGCTTGCATTCGAAATTTACGTCTGAGCTTGCCCTTCTGCCTTGCGCTGCTCGCGATAGTGATAAATTTTGAGATATACTGTTGCCACAATACGAGAATAGCCGATATTGAAAACGCCGATACTGGAGTTCACCATGACGCGCATGATATCGACAGGCGAACAAAAATTTGCAACTCTACGTGAAAGAAATTTATTTTATATAGATAAAACTAGATTTATTCAGGATTGGTGGGAAGGACCAGATAGAGTGACGCTTATTACGCGCCCTAGGCGTTTTGGCAAGACGCTCATGCTCGACACAATTAAAACGTTTTTTTCACCAGAATATAACAAACGAAAAGATTTATTTGATGGGCTTGAAATTTCAAAAAATGATAAAATTTGTGTTTTTCATGGTAAAATTCCTGTAATATTTGTATCTTTATCAGGAACAGGTGCTTCTACATGCGAGGCAATGAAAGAGGCGATAAAAGATACATTAGTCGATATTTACAACAATTTTAGAAAATTATTAGATTATGATTTGCTATATGAATCAGAAAAAGAGCAGTTTAATTCAGTTCGAATTAATATGTCTGATGTGACTGCTCAAAGAGCTATCAAAAATATATCTAAATACTTAGCTCGTCAGTTTGACGAATTGCCGATTATTTTGTTCGATGAATATGATACACCATTTCAGGCTGCTTGGATCGAAGGATATTGGGATGAAGCTATTGTTTTTTTACGAAATTTATTCGATTTAACATTTAAAACAAATGATTATTTTGGACGTGGTCTTATAACTGGTATTACAAGAATCAGCAAAGAATCCATATTTTCAGGAATGAATAATTTAAAGGTTGTAACAGTAACATCAAATTTATATGCAAATTATTTTGGATTCACAGAAAAAGAAGTTTTTGATGCAATGGATGAATATGGACTCAAAGAAAAAGAAAAAGTTAAGCGATGGTATGATGGTTTTATTTTTGGAAACGTTAAAGATATTTATAATCCATGGTCTATTATTGGATATTTATGCGAACGAAATTTTGGCTCATATTGGGTGAACTCCGGTTCGAAAAATATGGTTAGCAAGCTAATTGCTTCATCGTCTTCAAGCGTTAAAGAACAAACTGAAGATTTAATTCAAGGAAAATCTATTGTTGTTCAGTTTGATGAAAATTTTGATTTTTCACAACTGCACATTAACTCAGGAGCAATATGGAGTCTTTTAATGGCTTCTGGGTATGTGAAGCCTCTTCGATTCGATCGCGAAATTGGAGAATATGAAATTATATTAACTAATTATGAAGTTCAAAAAGAAATAGAAAAAATAATATCTTACTGGTTTAACAATAGTAATGCAGATGGAGATGTTTTTAGAAAAGCGCTTTTAACTAATAATATTGAAAAAATGAATGAAACATTGTCTAATATTGCGGAAAATACATTCAGCTTCTTCGATACAGGTAAAAAAGAACCTGAGCGCTTCTATCATGCCTTTGTTTTAGGAATGATTGTAGATTTTAGAGGTCGATATGAAATTGTCTCAAATCGAGAAAGTGGATTTGGACGATGTGATATTGTTATGATTCCTTTGTGTAAAGGTGAACGTGGAATTATTATTGAATTTAAGACTCGAGAGTCAAAAAAAGAAAGAAGTCTAAAGACAACTTGTGCTACTGCACTGAAACAGATCAAAAAAATGCATTATGCTAGTATGCTCAAGGCCAGAGGCGTTGATAAAAACGATATTTACTCCTATGGCTTTGGTTTTGATGGAAAAGAAGTGTTGATAACTGGTGAGTCAAATAAAGAATCAACATAGTCGTTGTAGTTC
>ODAI013911192.1_pt1 | contig 14893 bp, 10 predicted proteins | sample 1539321 | NCBI WGS metagenome assembly ODAI01 (sample SAMN02144231, study PRJEB22623) | gut metagenome | biome: sheep rumen | host: Ovis aries | place: New Zealand
ATCTATAATAGCGATTGTTGTGTCTAATACTTTAGCATATTCTCTTGCTCTTGTAGTTCCACCATGATCTGGTGATACAACAACAACATTTTCTAAATGTTTATCCATTAAATAGTTTGCAATAATAGGTATCCCATGAAGGTATCAACTGGAATATCGAAGAATCCCTGTTCTTGTGATGCATGGATATCCATAGTAATAACTCTATCAGCACCTGCAACTTGTAATAAGTCTGCAACTAATTTAGCTGAAATAGGTTGACGACTACGAGCCTTTCTATCTTGACGGCTATAGCCATAATAAGGAATTACTAGATTGATTGTTTTTGCTGATGCACGCTTTAAAGCATCACACATAATTAATAACTCCATTAAATGATCATTAACAGGAGCTGATGTTGGTTGAATAACAAATATATGATGACCTCTTACAGTTTCATTAATTTGTACATTTATTTCACCATCAGCGAAATGAAGAACATCACAGCTTGATAGAGGCACACCTACAGCCTCTGCAATTTCCTCTGCTAATTCTTTATTTGAAGATAAGCTAAAAATTTTAACTTTCTTTCCTAATAATATTGACACAATAATGCCCCCTTAAATATTCAAAAATTATCCATTTGAATTATATCACACTTGCTGTCAAAATCAAACAATAAAACATCTTTTATATTTAATATTTTAAATATATAGTTACAAGTAACTATTATGTGCTTATGAATGCGTTTTACCCAAAACAAAAACCTCCAAATAGGAGGTTAAATTTATTTTATTATATCTTCAACTTTTATATTTTTGTAATATAATTCTTGAGCTAATGTATGAGCTAAAGTTAATAAAACATCTAAATCAAGATTTTGCCAAATACGACCTCTAACATTTTCAGTAATATCAGCTCTTACATAACCAAATAACTTATTCTTAAATCTTAATTCAATATAAGCACTTGAATATATTCCTTCTTCTAATGAAGACTTATCAATAGGTGAGGCTAATTCACCATATAAGAATGTATTTCTATAATATATACCTATTGTTGGGTTTACATATTTAGTTAATAAAACTGAAGTCAATGCCTTAAAATCCTTTTTTCTACATAAAGGATGGAAATATTCAAAATATAATTTATCATCAGTTTGAATACATAAATGGTCAATCATAAAATAATTGCCTAAATAATTTATAGTATCGGTTATACCTTTTGAAAATTCTTTTGAATTAGTAATACCATTATATACTCTTGTATGTAAATACATTGATGAAACAATTCTATCTCTACTTGAAATTAAGTTAATATTTGCATGCTTTTCAGGCAAATAAATGATAAAACAGTTTCTACCTTTCATTTTTCCACGATATAAAGCTTTATCACCTAACTCAAATAATCCATCAATTGATGTTGCATCCTTAGGGAATCTAGATGAACCAATAGTAACAGTAATATTTAATTCATCTATTTTTTCATCACCTGTATTTGAAGAAACACTTAATAATGTATGATAAACTTCCCATATAACATTATAATCAACGATGTTTTCTAATACGATTAAAAATTCATCGCCACCATATCTACCAACAACACCTATATTTTCAACAGTTTGGGAAACCTTTTTAGCTATTGCTTTTAAAACTTCATCACCAAAAAGATGTCCATAATCATCATTAATATATTTAAAATTATCAATATCTAATATTGCAAATGAAAATGGCTTATTATTGCTTATTAAAAAATCAACATATTCAACAATAACATCTCTTCTATAAAGACCTGTTAATTCATCAACCTGTTCTTGCTTATTTTTAAAAAAATCTTTATTCAATTAAATCGCCTCAATTCGTTATCGGATTGCATTTATATGATTTTAACTTAATTATATTAAAAAGTCAAACTTACAGCAGTTAATTTGTATATTAAATTCTACTTAAATTGAATGATTTCCATCTTCCTTTATGCCATCTAACAACAAATATAGCTGCCCTTATACATTCATCTAAGGCCATTGCCATCCATACTCCTAACAATCCCATATTTAAAATATATGGTGACCCAAATATAAATGATCCTAAAACAGCTACACTCCAACAAAATATAACTGCACTTACAGTAGGAAATACAACATCACCTGATGTTTGTAATGCTCTAACATATACAATGTTAAATGCTCTACCAAATTCAAGTGCTATTTCAATACCCATAACACCTTTAGCTATCTTTAGTAATTCAGTATCACTTACATGGAATATTCTAAACATATAATCAGATAATAAAAAGAAAATTAACGCAATAGTTGTTGAGACAATTATAGATATATTCCTAGTCTTTTTTACAACCGTATCAACAGCCTTTGTTTCTCCTGCACCTAATAATTCACCAACTATTACTTGCATCGCCTGACTAACTGCTGATGTAAATAAATATGTTACCATCGCAAACATAGATGCATAAGTTTTAATATTACCTATACCAACATTATTCATATTGTAAATAACTATTTGATTTACAACTATTTGAATAATAATTTGGCTTGTTTGATATGATAAAGATTCTCCACCGGATGGAGCACCTACTCTTAAAATCATCTTTACCATTCTTCGATTATGAATAAATTTTTTAAAAGATAAAGATACTCCTACTTTTTTAATGTAAATAATTAACAAAATAATAAATCCTATTATTCTAGAAATTGATGATGATAAAGCAACACCAATAATAGGCATATCTATTTGTGCAAATACATTTATTAAAACGATGTTCCCAACAATATTTATAACATTCATAATAATGTTAGTAATCATTGATTCTTTCATAAAACTATTAGCTTTTAAATATGAAGATAATGTAGTAGCCATTATCTGAAACACTATAGATCCACCTGCAATCATAGAATATAAAATTGCATCATTTAATGCAGATTCAGGTGTTTGAATCCACACTAAATAAAATCTTGATAATAAAACAACAATCGCAGTTATTATTAATGAAGTAATAAAATTAAACCAAAATGAAGAATAATAAACCTGTTCTTCTTTATTTTTATCCTTAGCTCCTCTATATTGAGTTATTAATATAATTGAGGCGCTGGATAACACGATAAAGACATTTAAAATAACATTTATAACCGTATTAGCGTTAGCAATACCATTTACAGCATTCTCATATTGACTCATCATAATTTGATCAGAATAACCTACAACAAGCTGTAATAATAGCTCAATAAAAATTGGAACTGTTAATAAAAGCATATATTTATTTTGTAATAATTTACTTCTTCTTGCTTCATCCATAATAATTAACCCCAAATAATTATATTATTAAAAAATAAAAAAGCAATAGCATAAATGCCATTGCTTATGTTTTATTATTTTGTTTTATAAACATAAAATGTATGAGTTATTTGTGTTCCTATACCTTCACTACCTTCTTCATCCCAAGCCTCTACACTTGCGATTTCAGAAAAGTCATCATCTTCTGGCTCCTCACTAGAATCATTATATTCCTCATATGTAAGTCCATCTTCTTCAATATCAGCAATATATTCATCCATTTTCTCTGTAACTGTTTTACATACATCCTCAACTGAATTAAATGTACCTACAAAATCTGTATAGCTACTTATACCTGATAAATCATCAACGCTTAATACATTCTCGACTACAATATATTTCATTTTTAATCCCCTTCTTTTTTATAACTTAATTAATTATACAATAAAATATAAATAGATGCAACCAATATAATTTGGCTTTTATTGACATAGCATAAATGCCATTGCTTATGTTTTATTATTAAATTTTATTAATCATTGAAAATATCTTCTTCAATATCTTCGTAATCAAATAATTGGAATAATGCCTCACTTTTTGATAATGCCTCGTATTCATCTTGCATCTTCTGATATTTATCTAATACTTCAGCTTCTATAAGCTTAGCTTCTTCCATTATTTCATCAAAATCATCCATAAGATGCTTAACAATTCTTTTATCAAGCTTACCTGCTTCGGCATCTTCTTTTAAAATCTTTTTTATTAAATCATCATCAAATGATTTTTTATAGCTTCTTTTACAATAAAGAGCACTTGCTATGTCCGCAACAGCTATTATTTTATCAGCGACTGATAAATCAATTTCAGTTAAACCATTTGGATAGCCAGATCCATCAAGCTTTTCATGGTGATTAGCTGCTATATCAACAATCTTATATGAAAAACATCCTTCAATTATTTCTCTTGTATATACAACATGCTTACGCATTTCATCTCTCATTTCACCTTCAAGTTTACCAGGGAATGTTAATATTTCTCTAGGAACTCTAATCTTACCGATATCATGAACTAATCCAGCAAGCTTAATCTCAAGAATTTGACCTTCAGTCAATCTACTTCTTTTGGCTAATTCTTCAGCGATTTTAGCAACAGTAACTGTATGAGCTAATGTTTCATGATTATGGAATTCAAATGAGAAATTTGTTGTATCAACGAATCCTAATAATTCTTCAACTGAATAATTAGCTAACGAAATATATTTACTAGTTTCATAAATATATAGACTTGCACTACTATTAAGCTTGTCTAATATATCAGGATCATTATTTAATAATTTATACATCTTCTTAATCTGATCAGGATGGAATATTCCTCTTGGATCAGTTTTAATCAAATCAAACATTTCATCAATTGTATATTCTTGATAATTATAAATAATAATTTGATTAACTAAAGCTAATAATAAACCAGCACTATGATATTTATTATCATCATTTCCTTCCAAATATTTACTTTTATAGAATAAAATTGGCCTTGCAAAATCTCCAAATGGTGAACAATTCTTCAAAAAGCTATAGCTTGAAGCTGCGGCTAATGCATTGTTGGATATTGTTTTATCCATATAAAAAACACCAATATCCTTTAATAAGCATAATAATACTAGCTTTCTTGATTCTTCATCATCTAATGGTTTATATTTTTCTAAATATCTTTTAAGTATGAATGCACTTTTCATACTACTATCCATATGTTGATTATTTATTTCATTTAATACCTTTCTTAAATATTTTAAGATTGTATTATCGTTGAAATAATAAATGATATTAGAGTTTTTTCTAATGCTATTTCCTTCCACAAAACTCACCACCGAAAAAAGAGATTAATTTTATTATAATTCAATATTAATCTCTTATCAATTTAAAAAATTATTTTTAAAACATTGGTGCGAATAAATTTAAAATGAACGCAATAAGCTTTTGGTATAATGGTCTTTTCTTCCATATCTCATAGCTTACTAGCTCCGAATCATTTAATGCATCCAAAAAGTCCGCACACATATTATAAATTTCTTTATTATCTATTATTAAAGCTCCACATTCATAATGTAAAAACAAGCTTCGATAATCCATATTAATAGTTCCTATAAATGCATATTTATTATCTACAATAATGTTTTTAGCGTGATTAAATCCTGGAGTAAATTCATAAATCTTACCGCCATATTTTATAATTTCACGATAATTTTCTCTACCCATATAAAAAGGCATCTTCTTATCAGGAATCTTAGGCATTAATATTCTAACATCTACTCCTTCTTTACATTTTAACGCAATTAAATTAATCATTGTATCATCAATAATAAAATATGGAGTTGATATATATAATGATTTTCTAGCCTTAGAAATCATTGATGTAAATAAATCATATGCTGAATTTGATTTATAAAGAGGTCCATCTCCAAATGGAATAATATAACCTTCATTTTCAAATACTTCATATTCTTGTTTAGGATTATAAGTTACTAATTTTTTAGTTGATGTATACCACATCTCAGAAAATAATACAGTAAATGTAAATGCGCATCTTCCTATGAATTTACCACAATTGTCTCTCCAATATCCAAATTTTTCTTTTTTATGAATATATTCATCTGCCAAATTATCTCCACCACAATACGCAAGAATACCATCTATTACAACAATCTTTCTGTGGTCTCTATAATTTGCTAGAAAATTAAAATTTAAGCCTAATGGTTGGTATCTTGCTATCTCACAATTAGGTATCATAGCTATTTTCTTTACTAATTTTCTTAAAGATCCTTTTAAACTACCAACATCATCATAAAGAATTCTAATTGAAACTCCTTCTTTTCCTTTAGCTAACAATGTTTCATATAGTTCATTCATCAATTGACCTTTAGCTATAATAAAGAATTCTAAATAAACATAGTCTTTGGCTTTTTTTATTTCTTCTAACATATCTTTGTATTTTTCTTCACAATTTTTGAAAAATAAAAATTTAGAATCTGAATATGTTGGAGCGAATGTTTCATCAGCTAAAATTTTTGCAAAGTTATATCCATATAAATCCTTATCAACTAATTCTTCAATATCAGTTTTAGTTGGAATTAATTCAATTGCTTTATGAATTTTATTTCTTTTTCTTTTTGATAATCTTCTAGATGTTGAATTAAAAATATAAATAGGAATAAAAAATACTGGTAAAACTAATATCAAAATTGACCATGTTAATTTATAATTAGTACTCATTGGCTTATGAATAACATATAAAACATGAAATACACTATATATCTCAACACCTAAATAGATAAATCCTACAACTGATTGATTATTCGTTTGATAAAGCACATAAAAAACATATAAAAAATAAATTAAAGCTCCTTGAGCGGCTAATAAGATCAAACCTAATGTTATTGCAATTATTCTTTTCCATAAAGGTAAGCTTCGTCTTTCATTTTCTGTCATAGGCTCTTCCTTTCATAGAAAGACCATATTTCTTTATCTCCATTAAAATATGATAATTCCTTTTTATATTCAAATTTTGATCTTAAAGTTATTAGGAATGGTTCATAATCAATTATTAAAGAATCCTCCTTAATAATTAAATATGTAACATTATCCTTAACATAATTATTTAATTCATCATATAAGTCATCATATAGTCCTTTTTCTTTCCACTCGGTTTGTTTAGTGAAAATTTTAAAATTTGGAACTCTCTCTAAAACTGAATAACTATTAGGAACAGTATCAATTGCTAGATAATCTCCATCTTTATTCTTTGAATCCATATATTCTTTTACATCAACTAGTTTTAAATGGCTTTTCGCTCCACTTTCAGATGTGCTATTTAATATCGCAGATGGCAAGAACATTGCATAAATAATTAATCCAAAGAACGTAACTATTGCGATAACATATTGAATAAATCTTTTATATTTTATTTCATTTATATCAAAATATCTTAAAGGAAAGCCTAAAGCTAATAAATATAATGGTAGGAATACCTTAAAGTGAGTAATATGAATAAAGAATACACATCCATAAGCTAAATATAAAGGTAATATTACCATCATAAATAACTTCAATTCTTTAGGATAATCATTTCTAAATGACATTAGTAAACCAACTATCGCGAAAGATGTTTCTAAAGACATCATTACACATAATAATTTCATACTATCATTATTAGCAAGCATTCTACCAGTATATCCAAAATTCTTAACGAATGTATAATCAATCATTTCATTAAAGTATCCACCAGTAAGTGTTAATAGCATTACAAAACCGCTTGTTACAACCGCTCCACTTAATCCTAATAAAATATATTTAGGTAATTTTATTTTACATTTGTTAATAACTGTATAAACAATGATAAATAAGCCTACAGAGGCAGGAATAAAAATATCTATTGGTCTAGTGAATAATAATATACCGAAAACTAATCCATCTAAGAATATCGCTCTTGAAAGGATTACATCATTTTTAGACATTACACCCTTAACAACGAAATTAACAGGTAATAAATATGCCCACATAAATGAATCAGAAACTATTGTTCCTTCAAAATTGATTAAGTAAATTAATAAAAAGAAAAACGTAAATAAACCAATGCTTCTTCTTCTTAAACCTAAATTTTTACCCAAATCTAAAACACTGAATATAGCAATTGATGTGCATATAGATTGAAGTAAATAAAAGCCTATACTTTTATGCATCCACGCTCCAATAAGCGCATAATAGAATAGATATGGACCGCTGTTTTCAGCTAAATCAATATATGGCTTCAAACCATTTTTCATACCATATCCTAATACTTTAATAGTTGAAGAAACTTCTCCAAACCCATTTGATTCTAAATATAAAGGTGATACTGAATAACAAAAAAATAGTGTTGTTAAAAAGCCTAAAGCTAACGCCACTAGGGATAGTGATATATAATATCTTTTATTATTTTCAGAAAAATAATCTAATAATTCATTTATTTTCTGAAGCATAAAATCACCCCCTTATAATCAAAGCTTGTACATTTTACAATAATTTTAACACAAAATAATAATTATTGTTAAATAATTAGTATTTTCATAATGTTTTCATTATTTTTTATGTTAAAATTTTATTAATTAGGGGGTATTAATTTTATGAAAATTAAAAAAGTATTATTACCTTTATCAGCACTTCTTTTATTAGCTTCTTGTTCTACTCCAGCAGACCCAAATAATAAGGATCCTGAACCAGAGGGAGAAAAGGAAACCTATAATGAACTTGATGATATGGAGAAGATTCAATATAGTGCTGGCGGAGTGATAGAAAACAAACTAGAAAGCTTCGAAAAATATAAAAATACTGAATCTCATATTAAAGTTAAAAATGAAAATGAATTTTTAGATGCCATCCATAAAGCTAAAAATACTTATACTACTGTATTAAACAACGATGGTACACTTACTCAAACTGTAAATGAGGCATCTAATGTTCATATTATCGAAATAGAAAATGATTTAGACCTAGGATACAACAAAATTAAAGATTATGCAATTAAAAAGGAATATTCTTTTGTAAAGAATTGGGCTGAAGGATTTTGTGATACTTCTTTTGATTTTTATTCATATGATCCTCTAGTTGAATCAGGTATAGGTCAAATTGAAATATCAAGATTAAAAGATGTATTAATTTTTTCCAAAAATGGATCAAAAATAATACATGGTGGATTTAAAATTAATTCATGTAATAATGTCGCTATTAGAAATTTAAAATTTGATGAAATATGGCAATGGGAAGATTCAAAATCTGATTCACCTACAAAAACAATAGGTGACTACGATGTTTGGGGTTGGGCTTATTTTAAAATTGGATTTAGTGATAACATTTGGATTGACCATTGTGAATTTGGTAAATCATATGATGGACAAATTGATGTTTCAAACCCAACATATAATACTCCAAGCACATATAGTAGTGCCCCACTAAATGGCTCTGGATTTGAAAATGTTCATATTTCATTCTGTAATTTTAATGCTGGTTCTGATGATTCAAATGGTTATATTTATAAAATGATGTCTGAAATTGAAGCTGATTATCAATTATGGAAATCTAATCCAGATGGATATCAAGAAACAACAGACACATGTAGATATTATAGAAACTTACGTGAAATAGGTGCTTCTTTTGAAGATATATTATATGGTGCTGCGATACCTCAAAAGAAGGGCTTCCTATTAGGTGACACTGGTAATTCTGCTGGTGGTCAATTATTGACTGAAGATATTACATTTAAGGCTGGTAAAACATATTATAAGGTTGGTAGCTATGAACCATCTAATGGTAGAGCTAAAAAAGGTGGAGCTTTAGTTGCCGGAACTGATTATCAGGTTGGTGATGTAATAGCTGATAGAAAATATACAGTTTATAATGTTTATTTAGGAAAAGATGTTGAGATAAGTGATTATTTTGAAATAATAACACCAGGACCTGATTATTATAATAATCTAAATTTAAAAGTTTCATTTAATTCTTGTATTTTTAAAAATATTGAAGATAGATTACCAAATCTAAGAGGCGGAATTGCTTATTTCTATAACTCAATTATAGATGCGAGCCAATATCACGAATATGAAAAGAAAAATTCATTACAAAATTGTAAGAGCTTAATCGGAAGTAAAGCTTCTAATGGTAAATATAAATTAGCTTTAGTATCTCAAGCAGGAATATCTGTAATAGGTGGTTCTATCTACGCTGATACAGTTATATATAAAGGCTATAATGAATTAATGAAAAATAATAATATTATATTTGAAGGTCAATATGCTGATTTAGATAATAGTGGTTATAAATTTGTAAATGTTGTATATTCTAAAGATAGCTTATTATTAAAAGGTTCTACTGGTTCTACTAATCCATTTAGTGCAGTATGTAAAACAAATCACCTTTCGCCAAGCTACTTCTCATTCCATAATGATCAAGAACAGTTACCGTTCACAATCACACAAGCAAATAATGAATTAACAACAGCCGATGGCTTAGATATGTATTTCATCGCATATCCTGCAGGTACTCGTGAAGGAATAAATTATTATTTAGTTAAATATTAAAAATTAAAGGCCGTATCTTATGATACAGCCTTTTCATTTTGTTCTTCATTAATATATTTAATTACAATTTTTATTACTTCTTTTGGTAATTTTAATCCTTGTGTAAATGGATTTAAAACATATCCTTCAATATAATCGTTATTCACAATTGAATCATTACATAAATCCTTAAATACATAATTTACCTTTTTCATTTTCTTTAATTCATCATTAATGATTTGATGGTCACCTGAAAAAATTGGAATATAGTTTTGTTTTAAGCTATCTGTTATAACAAGTGGTGTTATCGCATCATCATTTAATTTTTTTAAATTATTGTCTCCTAATTCTTTATTAATAAGAATAACATTAGTACTAATTAATTCTTCGATTAATTCAGCGAATTTTTCATTTGTATTATTCTTTATAAAATCATCAACCATTAAATCTATTTTATTTATTTTTTTGAATTCCATTATAAAAATCCATTACCTTTCTTTTTAAATCATAATTGCTTGTGACAACATTAATGTTTTGCCAATGAGGTGGATATAGTTCAACATAATTTTTATAAACAAATCTCTCATCTAATAATATTGCTACACCCTTATCATCCATAGTTCTAATAACTCTACCTACAGCTTGAATTACCTTTGTAAAACCAGGATATCTATATGCATAATCAAATCCTTTTTGATATTTTTCTTCAAAATAATCCTTTGAAATATTATTTTGATCACATACTAATGGCAATCCTACTCCTACTATTATAACACCAGATAAGCTATCTCCAATAAAATCTATTCCTTCACTAAATGTTCCACCTAAAACAAATAACCCAACCTTATTATTTGTCGTAGTCTTAAATTTATCAATAACATCATTCTTTTCCTGATCAGTCATATTATTCTTTTGAACTATTAATTCGTAAGAAGGCTCTACTATATTTTCTTCAACCATCTTTAAATACTGATATGATGGGAAAAATACAATATAATTCCCAGGATTAAGACTAGTTAATGTTTCAATAGATTCTAATATTGTATCTATACTTAATTCTCTATCATTATATTTAGTTGAAATATTTTTATTAATAATAATATTTAAATTATTTGGATTAAATGGAGATGGTAATTCTAAATATTTACCTTCACCACATGTTAATAAATCTGCATGATATTTAATTGGGTATAATGTCGCAGAAAATAAAACAATACCTCTAATACTATTTTTTATTGTGTCTAAAATAAATTCAGATGCGTCTAAGCAATAATTATTAACAATAACATTATCTTTTTCTAAATTTACAATTAATCTATGAGTATTTTTAAAAAATTTAGTCGAATTATTGAAATCCATTATTTTAAAATAAATTTCTAAAATTTTATCTTTATCTTTTATTTTCTTGTTTTTGTTTTCTTCTAATATTTCATCACATTTTAATAATAATTCATGTAATATTTTATCTAAATTTAAATCAGGTTTAGTATCTACATAAATAGCTTTATCTACTATTTTTTCTCTATATCCTTCTATTATCGCTAATGCTTTATTGGCTACTGTTCTTATAGATGGTGTAAGACCAGTCATTAGCTTTCTTAAATTTCTAATATCATCTGATTCAATAAGACCTGAATACATTTCTTTTGATCTTGATATTAAATTGTGTGCTTCATCAACTAATACTTTAGGATGATAGGTATCATCTTCAAAATATCTAATTAAATGAGCATGTGGATCAAATACATAATTATAATCTGCGATTATCACATCACAAAAATATGATAAATATAAGCTAAATTCAAATGCACAAATATTATGTTTATTAGTTATTTCTAGGATATTATTCATATCATATATATCATAATTATCAATCGCTTCTTTAGTCGCGGCCTTTAATCTATCAAAATATCCTTTAGCGAATGGACATTCATCAGGGTTACAGCTATATGCTTTTTTATTGCATATTTTTCTTTTAGCAACTATATCGATAACCTTTAGCTTTAACCCATTATTTTTTAATATTTTAATCGCATCTAAAGGTGCGTTTTTACCACTACCCTTGGCAGTTGTATAAAATAATTTATCTTTTTTCTTTAATGCCTTTAAAGATGAAAATAAGGTAGCCATAGTTTTACCAATACCTGTTGGGGCTATAGCGTATAATATACCTTCATTATTTAAATTATCATAAACAGCCTTCATTAATTCTTTTTGACCATGTCTCATGTTCTTAAAAGGAAATGATATTTCTTTTATAGTTTTTTCTCTTAGTTTTTCGGCTTCTAATAGCTTATTATTAAATTCAATATATTCTGTTAAAGCTTTAAATGTAAAATCTTCTAATTCTTCTTTACTAATATTTAAATCAAATGATTTAGTTTCATAATCAATAATAGAAATATAAGTTAATCTTATATCTATATTATCCATTTCATTTTGAAGTGCATATAAATAAGCATATATTTTAGCTTGAGCTAAATGCTCTTTATGATAATCTAAATTAATTAAATCTAAATCAGATGTTGTAGATTTAATTTCTTCAATAATTATTTTTCCTTTTCTTAATAATACACCGTCAATAAAACCATGAAGTAAATATGTATTATTTAGGATATTTATTTCTTGTTTAATATAATATTCAGAAATATCTTTTTCTTTATATTTACTTTGTAGATAATCATGGGCACGAGATCCTTCTTCCATATCATGGTTAGAAAAAAATTCAACTGTTAAATCGCCACTTGATTGATAAAAATATGCTAATTCTTTTACAGCAATTTTTTCCATAAGAATCCTCCTTGTCTAATAATCTATGATTATTTTATCACATACAAACATTAGAATAAATAAAGAAAAGGGCATTTAAGCCCTTAATCTTTTATTCTTCTTTTGCCTCTGATGCTTCAGCTACTTCAGGGTTTTCTTCCTTAGGGGCTAGAACATCTGGCTCTTCATCCTCTGCCTTATCAAATACAGCGATTGAAGCAATCTCAGTATTATTCTTTAAAGTGATAATCTTAACACCTTGAGTCGCTCTTGATGTTTTTGATATTGAATCGACATGACATCTAATAACAATTCCTTGTTTAGTTGTTACTAAGATATCATTATCATCTGATACAGCATCTAAAGCTACTAAATCTCCAGTTTTATCTGTAGTATTCATAGCCTTAACACCTGAACCACCTCTTTGTTGAAGACGATATTCAGATATATCAGTTTTCTTACCATAACCATGGCTTGATAATACTAATACATAAGGCTTTTCTTCGGTAATTACAGCGAAGCCTACGATCTTATCATCCTTGCCAAGCTCCATACCCTTAACACCGGCACCATTTCTACCAATAGCTCTAACATTAGTTTCGTTGAAATGAATAGCTTTTCCGTTAGATGAAGCTAAAACAATTTCTCTTGTTCCGTCTGTTACTTCAACTCTATATAATTCATCATCCTCATCTAAAGTAATAGCGATAATACCATTTTGTCTAATATTTCTAAATAATGCTAAATTAGTTCTCTTAACAATACCCTTCTTTGTTACGAAGAATAAATATTTATCATCTTCCTTTTCAGCATTCTTATAATCCTCTACAGTACACATTGCTTGTAGGTGCTCATCATCCTGTAGATTTAAAATATTAACTAGAGGTATACCCTTTGATGTTCTATTTCCTTCTGGAATTTGATATCCCTTTGTAGTATATACTCTACCTTTATTTGTAAAATACATAATATAGTCATGAGTATGAACAGGTAAAGCAAATGCGATTGCATCATCTGTATGAGTCTTCATACCAGTGATTCCTACACCACCACGATTTTGTGCACGATATTCGCTTCTTTTCATTCTCTTAACATAGCCTTTTGATGTTACTGTAACAATAACATTTTCTTTGGCAATTAAATCCTCATTAGAAATATCTATTTCTTGATTTAAGGCAATTTCACTACGTCTATCATCATTATATTTATTCTTAATTTCAAGCATTTCAGAAATTAATATTTCATTTTTCTTTTCAGGGCTTGCTAAAACTCCCTTGAAATAATCAACTTCTTTTAATAAATCAAGACGCTCACTAACAAGCTTATCATAATTCATACCAGATAATCTTTGTAATCTCATATCAAGGATAGCTTGAGCTTGGACATCATCTAAATTGAATCTATCCATTAATTTTTGTTTTTCAGTACCATCTTTTGTATTTCTAATTAAATGAATTACTTCATCAATATTATCATGAGCTATCAATAAGCCCTCTAAAATATGAATTCTATCTAAATCACGCTTTAAATCAAATTCAGTTCTTCTAGTTATAACATTTATTTGATGCTTAATATAAACATCTAATGCATCATGTAATGTAATCGCAACAGGTCTATTATCAACTAAACATACCATGTTCATACTATAGCTTGATTGAAGCTGAGTATATTTATAAAGCATATTTAAGATAACATCAGGATTAACATCTCTTTTTAATTCAATTACAATACGAAGACCAGCCATAGATGACTCATCTCTTAAATCTGTAAT
>ODAI012824822.1_pt1 | contig 14892 bp, 11 predicted proteins | sample 1539321 | NCBI WGS metagenome assembly ODAI01 (sample SAMN02144231, study PRJEB22623) | gut metagenome | biome: sheep rumen | host: Ovis aries | place: New Zealand
GATGGCGACGATCATCAGGCCTTTTTATTTTACTTGGAAACGTTTGAAAAATCCTACTCTTATGAAAAATACAAATTCTACGTTAACGAAAACAAGACATATTATTTCGACGTAAAAATGAAAGTCGAACTCTATATTTGATTAAAAAACGGGGTAATTTACTAAATTCGCCCCGCATAAAATTATAGGACCCAGTTAAACACTTCCCTGGTTCAACTGAGTCCTTAGTGGTGCGGGCGACAGGACTTGAACCTGCACTTCTTCGCAGAAATAAGAACCTGAATCTTACGCGTCTGCCAATTCCGCCACGCCCGCATTTTTTATTCTGTTTTTATAACGGAACTTTAAGTACTTCGTTCATAAATAAATATAACAACGGCAAAGTTATTACGCTTAATAACGTCGAAAGTAATACGCATACGGTTGCAAAATCACTGTCTTTGCCGAATTTTACCGCCATCATTACGCTGCTCGTCGCACTCGGCATAGCAAGCAGAAAAAATACCGTGTATTTTATGGTCGACGCTACCGGCAAATACGCTACCGTAAATATCGCCGCAAGCGGAAACGCCAATAATTTTATCGCTACGGATAAATACGCCCACTTATCCATAAATAACTGCTTGAAATTTACGTTCGCAAGCCGTATCCCGATCACTATCATAGAAAGCGGCGTTACCATGTTCGATATATAGTTTAAACTCGCCGATAATTTGGAAAGTATTTTATGCCCCGTCGTACCCGCGGCCGCAAGTTCAACGAGCGGCTTTTGCAATATAAAGAACGACGCAAGTCCTACAAATACCGCGATTATTACCGGATTTAAAAGTACCTTCTTAAGAGATACTTCTTTCTTGTCTTTGGTCAGTATGTATACGCCGAAAGTCCAATTAAAGACGTTGAAAACTACGATTATAACCGCGCAGTAAATGAGTATTTCCGATTGCATTCCGCTTTCAGAAAACAGCGATTGCAAAAACGGCAACCCCATAAACCCGCAATTTGAAAACACGCTTGCGTATTTGATTATCCGAACCCTGTCCGCGTCGTCGGATTTGGCAAACGCAAACTTAAGCCCGATAAAAAACGCGATATGAATCAGCGTCGCAAGCCCCAAAACTATCAGCATATTGAGACACACGTCCGCGCTGAACGCACAGTTTTGGAAACTCGTTATGATTATAACCGGTTGACAGCCGTATAAAACTATTACCGATAAAACCTCGCTGGCGGATTTCGGCAACATCTTCGTCTTGGCAAAGACGTACCCCGGCAATGCGAGTACGAGCAAAAATATGACCGTAATAAGCACGTCGGAAAAAGTTACCATATCATCGCCTCTCGAGTTTTACCTTAATAATATATTACTTTTCCCCGAAAATGTCAAACGTTATATATAGAATTTTTATTTTTTATTGTAATCTTGTTTCCTGATCTTTCCGTCGGTTTTGTGAATAACGATATTGCCCTCTTGATTGCCCGCCACCGTCTTGGCGTAAGCGATAGCCTCTTTCTGCGTAGCGAAAAGTTTTAACGCCTTTTCAGCCTTTTCGCCTTTTACTTGCCACTTTCCGTCGTCGTTTAACGAAATATGATATTTTTGTCCTACAGCCATTGTTCTCCTCCTTCGTATATTTTTATTGTAGCACTTTAGCGAAAAAAACGCAATACTATTTATAACTTTTTATATAATTCGCGATTTTTTTTGCAGATTGCCTATAATTAGTCGCGCCGCACGCGCTCGTTATCTTTCCGCGGTTTTTTTCTAAGTCTTTAAGCGCCGAAATTAAGGTTTCGGGAGTTAAATTCTCTTCCATAAGTACGGCTATAAGTCCGTTATTTTTAAAATAGAGTGCGTTTTCGATTTGGTCGCCTCGGGAATTGCCTTTCGGCAGAGGTACGGCTAAAGTCGGTATTTTTAAAGCGATAAGTTCAAACAACGTGTTCGCCCCGGCTCGCGACAGAGCCGTATCCGCCACGGCGTACACCTCGCCCATATCTTCCGCGAACTCTATCTCCCTATACCCCTCCGCTTTTATATCCGCCGCCTTGCCTTTACCGCATAAATGCAGCACGTTATATTCGTTTACAAGCCTATAGACCGACTTTTTAACCGTTTCGTTTATAGCGCCGCTGCCTTGACTGCCGCCCGTTATAAGTAAAACTTTTTTGTTTTCGTCAAAGCCGAACTTCTTTTTAATTGCCGCTTTATCCCGCGGTTTGAAGAGTTCTTCTCTTAAAGGCGTACCGGCGTAATGCGCGTTCGGGAGTTTTTCTGCGGTTTCTTTGAAAGAAGTAAGCACGGATTTTGAATACTTCGCCGCGATTTTGTTCGCAAGCCCGACGCTTAAGTCTGATTCATGCGAAATAATGGGAACACCCAACGCGTGCGCCGCGAGTACTGTCGGCAGAGCGACGTATCCGCCCTTTGAAAACACGACGCTTGGGGATAGTTTCTTCAGAATTTTCTTTGCCTCGGAAATTCCCTTTAAGAGTTTAAACGGAATAAGCGCGTTTTTAGGCGTTAAACTGCGAACGAGTTTTGCCGTGGTTACGCCGTAATATTTAACGCCGCGCTTTTCGGCGGCAAGTTTTTCCGCGCCGTTTTTACTACCGATATAAACAATTTCGTCAAAATCGTTTTTAATAAGCGGTATTATAGCGTAATTAGGAGCGTAATGCCCGGCGGTTCCGCCGCCGGTAAACACTATGCAAGACATTTTTGCACCTCTTGTTTATAATATGCGCAAGTTTCGGCGTATTTGAGTAAAAAACCGCGTTTTGCTTGAAAAATTTTTGCAAATGATATAAAATATAGAAAGGGGGAAATAAAATGAGATACATAATAGCGATAGACGAGGGGACGACGAGTACGCGCGCCGTGCTTTACGACCTTGATAAAAACGCGATAATACGGCAAAAATCTTCGCCGATAAGCCAGTTCTACCCTAAACCTTCATACGTCGAGGAGAACGCAAACGAGATTTACGCCGAAACGCTTTCATCGCTCGTCGAGATGATCGAGAGCGCGGAGGACGTATCGGATATTCTGGGGATAGGCATAACTAATCAACGCGAAACGGTGATAGCGTGGGATAAAAAGACGGGAAAACCTCTCTATAACGCGATCGTATGGCAATGCAGGCGCACGGCGGAATATATGAAAGAATTGTCCGTAAACTACGGCAAGAAGATAACCGAAAAGACGGGGCTTGTGATGGACGCCTATTTTTCGGCGAGTAAAATAAAATGGCTGATCGACAACGTCGAAGAAATCCGCGAAAAGGCGAAAAAGGGAGAAGTCTGTTTCGGCACGATAGATAGTTATCTCATATTTAAACTCAGCGGCGGCGAGTTCGTTACGGATATTACCAACGCGTCGAGAACGATGCTCGTCAACATACATACTTTAGACTACGACGACGAACTGCTCGATATTTTCGGCGTGCCGAGAGCGTGTCTGCCGAGGATAGTGGACTGCGACGAAAAAGTCGGGTACTTCAAGTACGGCGGAGCGGAAATACCGATATGCGGCGTTGCCGGGGACCAGCAAGCCGCGCTGATCGGGCAGGCGTGTCTGAGCGAAGGCATGAGCAAAATCACCTACGGCACGGGTTTGTTTTTACTCTATAACATAGGCTATAAGCCGATTATCTCGAAAAAAGGGCTTATAACGACCGTAGCGTATACGATAAACGGAAAGACGAGTTACGCGTTCGAGGGCAGCGTTTTCAACGCCGGGAGCGCGGTGCAATGGCTGCGCGACGGCTTGGGAATAATCAAATCGTCGTCGGAGATAGAGACGCTTGCAAATTCCGTGGAAGACAACGGCGGAGTGTATTTCGTTCCGGCGTTCACGGGGCTTGGCGCGCCGTACTGGAACGGCGACAGCAGAGGCGTCATCTGCGGCTTGACGCGGGGCGCGACGAAAGCGCATATTGCGCGGGCGACGCTCGAGGCGATGGCGTATTCCGCGAAAGACCTCGTGGACGTAATGGTCGAGGAAAGCGAGATAAAACTCGGCGGAATCCGCTGCGACGGCGGCGCGTCCGCAAACGACCTTTTGATGGGTTTTCAAGCGGACGTCTTAAACGTCGACATCGACAGACCCAAAGAAAAAGAAAGTACGGCGCTCGGCGCGGTGTTCCTGTGCGGCATAGGACTCGGTCTTATTCGCGAAAAGGACTTATATTCGCTAAGGCGCAGCGAGAAAATCTTCGTTCCCACGGGCGACGAGGATAAATACTCCGAATACTATACGCAATGGAAAAAGGCGATAGGAAGAAGTTTATACCGATAAATTTCCCGAACGCCCGAAACTGTATGACCTTAAAAATGAACGGATTGAAAGGCGAAATAAAATTATCTCCCGCCGCCGAAAAGGCGATAGAGATATTAAATGAAAACGGTTTCGAGGCTTACGCCGTGGGCGGAGCGGTAAGAGACTGTCTCCTCGGCAAGGCGGCGAGCGATTTCGACGTCGCTACTTCCGCAACGCCGAGCGAAACGGTTGCGGCGTTTTCGGGCTGTAAAACCTTTTTGACCGGCGAAAAACACGGAACGGTTACCGTATTATTGGGCGAATCTATAGAGATAACCACTTTTCGCTCGGACGGCTTATACGAGGACAAAAGGCGGCCGAAAAACGTAAAATTCGTCAAGAGTATTGCCGAGGATCTATCCCGAAGAGATTTTACGGTAAACGCGCTCGCATACTCCCCGAAAACGGGAATAATCGACTTATACGGCGGTTTGTCCGATTTAAAGGAGAAAATATTACGCGCGGTGGGCGACCCCGAAACGAGGTTTGACGAGGACGCTTTAAGGATTCTTCGGGCGCTGAGGTTTTCCGCTACGCTTGGTTTTGAAATCGAAGAGAATACGGGTGCGGCGATAAAAAAACTGAAAAGCAATCTCGGCGCGGTCTCGGCGGAGAGGATTTTTTCCGAACTTAAGAAACTGCTTTCGGGAAGTTACGCCGACGACGTTTTAATTAAATACGCGGACGTGATTTTTGAAATAATACCCGAACTCGCGCCGTGTTATAAATTCGAGCAACACAGCAAGTGGCACGCTTTCGACGTGTACGAGCATATAGTCAGAGCGGTAAAAGCCGCGCCAAAGGACGAAACGCTTAAACTTACGATGCTTTTTCACGACGTCGCAAAGCCGAAAAAATTCTTTATCGGCAATGACGGCGAGGGGCATTTTTACGGACACGCCGAGGCTTCGGCGAGCGTTGCGGCGCAGGCTCTGAAACGCCTGAAAGCGCCCAATAAGCTCATAAACGACGTTTTTCTGCTCGTTAAAGAACACGACAGACAGATAAATTGCGACGACAAAGCGATAAAAAAAGTTCTTAGTAAATTCGGCACGAAATTCTTTTTCGACCTTATGGCTGTGAAGGCGGCGGACAACGCCGCGCAAGGCACCGCCTTTGCGGCGGAGAGCGGGCGCAGGGTTTCGGCGCTCAAAGCGCACGCGGAAGAAATAATCGAGCGCGGGGACTGTTACGACCTCGGCTCGCTCGCGATAAACGGCGACGACCTCAAAGAGATCGGGTATTGCGGTAAGGCGATCGGCAAGGCGCTTGGGGATATTTTGAACGACGTAATAGTCGGAAATTTACAAAACGACAGAGTTGCACTACTAAAATCGGCGAGGAAAAGACTGAAGTGAGAGATTTGGACGCTAAAATAAAGATGCTGCCGGAAAGCCCCGGAGTATACGTTATGCTCGGCGCCGACGGAACGATAATTTACGTCGGCAAAGCGAAAGTGCTTAAAAACAGGGTAAAGCAGTATTTTTATTCAAACAAAAAGCCGGAAAAAGTCGCGGCGATGGTATCTAATATCGCCGACTTTTACTATATAATGACTAATTCCGAGATAGACGCGCTCTCTCTCGAAAACAACCTTATAAAAAAGCACAAGCCGAGATACAACATTCTCTTAAAGGACGATAAGACCTATCCGTACATACGGGTAAACTTAAAAGAAAGGTTTCCGTCGTTTGCGGTAACGCGCAAGATAAAGCGTGACGGCGCGAAGTATTTCGGACCGTACATGGGCGGAGTGAACGTAAAAGACACGCTTGAAATCGTGAACGGCGCGTTCGGGCTGAGACCTTGCTCGTATACCCTTTCTCCCGAAAAACCGAGAAAGCCGTGCCTTAACTATCACATAAAAAAATGCTCCGCTCCCTGCGCGGGGTACTGCAACGAAGAAGAGTACAAAACGCGCGTTAACGGTGCTATAGACTTCCTTTCGGGTAACGACGACGGCGTAGAAGAGAAACTGAAAGCGCAAATGGAGAAGTTCGCGGCGATAGAAGAATTCGAGATAGCGCTGTCGTATCGCGAGAAACTCAAGATGCTCGAGAAGATAAAATTAAAGCGGATAACCGCGCTGAACAGATTTATAGACATGGACGTGATTGCGGTTGCGTCGAACGGGGTATACAGCGCGGCGAACGTGCTGATAATCCGCGGCGGAAGAATGCAGGGCGGAAAGAATTACGCGCTCGGCGACGCGGAACTCGACGACAGCGGTATGCTCGGCGGATTTATATCGAGGTATTATACCGAAGGCACAGAACTGCCCGACGAGATACTCGTCGAAGGCGATTTCCCCGAATCAGCGACCATAAGCGAATATCTCAAGGCTTTAACCGGGAAAACCGTGAAGATATATTCGGCGGAACGCGGCGTAAAGCGGCAACTTTTGTCCATGGCGAAAAAGAACGCGGAGGACTATCTCGAAAAGGAAGTCGACAGGATAAAACACCGCGACGATATGACGGTTGCGGCTTGCAAAAAACTGAAAAAGGAATTGAACTTAAGAAAATATCCGAGGCGGATGGAGTGCTACGATATTTCGCACGTCAGCGGCGTAGACAAAGTCGGCTCGATGGTGGTATTTATCGACGGCGAGGCGGACAAAAGCAGTTATCGCAGGTTCAGGATAAAGACGGTGGAAGGCTCGGACGACTTTGCGTGTCTGAAAGAAGTGCTTACCCGTCGGCTTAACAAACTCGGCGGCGACGAGGAAGAGAAGTTCCCGAAACCCGACCTCATAGTGATAGACGGCGGCAAGGGACAACTTTCGGCGGTAAAAGAGGTAATGGGCGAAAAATACGCGGATATAGACCTTATATCTCTCGCCAAGCGCGAAGAAGAGATATTTACGGAGAGTTCGTCGGAGCCGATAGTCTTGCCGAGAAGAGATTATACGCTCAGAATGCTGCAAAGAATAAGGGACGAGGCTCATAGATTTGCAATAACCTATCACCGCTCGACGCACGCCAAGCGGAACCTCGAATCCGAACTGACGGAGATAGACGGAATAGGCAAGAAAAAGCGCGCGGCGCTTTTGAAGGCGTTCGGGAGCGTGGAGAACATAAAGCGTGCGACGACAGAAGAACTGTCGGCGGTGGACGGGATAGGCGAAAAGCACGCGAAAGCGATAAAGGAGTATTTTGAAAATGAAGAAAAGAACGATTGAAAACGACGTTGCGACGGTAAGCGTGAACGAATTTGCGAAAGCGCTCGAACTCGAGGTGCTGTCCGCAGGGCGCGGCGAGATGCGGTTGGAGTCGATAAGCGTATCGCGCCCGGGACTTCCGCTCGCGGGGTATTTTAAATTTTTCGATCACAAGCGCGTGCAGGTAATCGGCAACGCCGAACATGAATTTTTGCACTCGATAGGCAAGGAAATATCGAAAAAGAACTTGGACGAACTGTTTTCGAGGGATATACCCTGCCTGATATTTTCGAGAAATCTCGAAGTGGGCGAGGATACTTTGAAGTGCGCGGAAAAATACGGCTGTCCGATTTTGCGTTCGGGAAAAGTTACCACGGTGCTTATAAACGAGATAACCATCTACCAGAACGAACTGCTCGCGCCGACGAAAGTCGTACACGGTGTACTGCTGGACGTGTTCGGCGTAGGCATACTTATAATCGGGAAATCCGGAATAGGCAAGAGCGAAATAGCGCTCGAACTCGTACACAGAGGTCATAGACTCGTTGCGGACGACTCGGTAATACTGAAAAACATAAACGATCAGATAATAGGCAAAGCGCCCGAAAAGATAAGATATTATATGGAAATTCGAGGGATAGGCATTATAAACGTCCAGCAGATGTTCGGTCCCGGGGCGATACGTCCCGAAAAGAGCGTCGATATAGTCGCCGAACTCTCGCCCTGGGCGGAGGGCAAGACCTACGACAGAATAGGCAACGAAGAGATCTACGAAGAAATACTCGGAATAGACAAGTTGAAGATAGTAATACCCGTAACGCCGGGCAGAAACATACCCGTCGTAATCGAGGCGGCGGCGAGAAAATACCGACTTAAACAAGCGGGACACGACGCCGCGGCGGACCTCGTTGCAAGCGTTTTCGGCAACGCCGAATAATTGCCGATAGACAAACCAAAGCATTTAAGCGGTGCAATTTCGAGTGGATTTTTACAAAGGCGAACGCAGTCGCAACTCATACTACAAGTGAGAATTTGTGAAAATACGCCGAAATTCCAACGCTTAAACGAGTTAGGATATGAATTGACTTGGCTAAATCGTTGACAAACGCCAAATCTATTTGCTATAATAGTAAAAATTATTTTATGAGGCTTGTTTATGAGCAAAGTATACGTTCCCCGCGGTTACAAAACGATTTTAGACGTCTACGACACGCAGACGGCGATAGGTATTTTAAAACGCACTTTTGAAGATAAATTATGCCTTGCGCTCAATTTAAAGAGGGTGTCCGCCCCGCTTTTCGTCGATCCGAACACCGGCGAAAACGACGATCTTAACGGCGTGGAACGCCCCGTGAGGTTCGATATAAAGGAAACGGGTACGGACGCGGTGGTCGTACACTCGCTCGCGAAGTGGAAAAGACTCGCGCTTAAAAACTACGCGTTTTCTGTCGGCGAGGGGCTGTATACGGATATGAACGCTATCCGCCGCGACGAGGAAATGGATAACCTTCACTCGATTTATACCGATCAATGGGATTGGGAGAAGATAATCACGAAAGAGACGCGAAACGAAGAGTATTTGAGAAACGTCGTCAGGTGCATAGTTTCCGCGATATGCGATACTTCGGATATTTTAAAATGCAGGTATCCGCAACTGAAAGTGGATCTGAAGCGCGAAGTTTCGTTTATAACTTCGCAGCAACTCGAGGACCTTTACCCGAACGAAACGCCCAAACAGCGCGAAAACCTCTATCTTAAAGAGCATAAAACCGCGTTTATAATGCAGATCGGCGGAGCGCTTAAATCCGGCAAGCCGCACGACGGCAGAGCGCCGGACTACGACGACTGGGCGCTAAACGGCGACATACTGCTATGGAACGATTTATTAGGCTGCGCGTTTGAAATTTCGTCTATGGGAATAAGAGTAGACGAAGTCTCGCTCGACAAGCAGTTAAAGATAGCGGGCGCGGACGAAAGGAGAAAGTTCGCGTATCACAAAGCGCTGCTTGCGGGAAAGTTGCCGCTCACGATCGGCGGAGGAATAGGTCAGTCAAGGCTTTCGATGCTACTTCTCGGCAAAGCGCATATCGGCGAAGTTCAGGTTTCGCTCTGGGATGAGGAAACGAAGAGAATATGTAAAGAAAACGGCATTTCGTTGCTGTAAGTATTAAAAGACGGTATTAATGCCGCCTTTTATTTTACGAAAAACGCGCGGAAACGTTCGTTGTCAGCCGTAAATTGTAAAAAAACGGTATTGACAATCACCGCTTTTCGTGTTAGAATTGTTTTAGTAATGATTGGGGGATTATTATGAGTAACACTAATATCAAGAACGTGGCTTTGATAGGTCACGGCGGCTCGGGCAAGACCTCGCTCGCGGAGGCGTTTTTGTTTAACGCGGGCGTAATACCCAAAATGGGCAGCACTTTAAGCGGGAATACCGTTATGGATTTCATGCCGGAAGAGATCGAGCGGCATATATCGATTTCGCTATCCTTAGCGCACTTTAACTGGCGCGGAGTGAAAATAAACGTCATAGACGTTCCCGGGTTTTACGATTTCGAGGGCGAATTTGAAGAGGCGGTAAGAGCGGTAGGCTCGGCGATTCTCGTTGCCGACGCTTGCGGCTACGTTACGGTAGGCGCCGAAAAAGCGGTAAATTATTGTCTGAAACGCCACGTTCCGCTAATCATTTTCGTAAACGGCGTCGATAAAGAAAACGCCGACTACGTCAAAACCGTCGAGGCGTTCCACGATATGTTCGGAAGAAAGATCGCGACGATGCACGCCCCGATAATACGGAACGGCAAAATGCAAGGCTACGTTTCCGTAATTTCAGGTAAGGCTTACGAGTTTAAACCAAGCGGCAGAGAGGAAATTCCCGTTCCGAAAGAAATGGAAGAGGAAATAGCCGCCCTTAAAGCCTCGCTCATCGAGGCGGCGGCGGAGACTTCGGACGAACTGCTCGAAAAATATTTCGAGGCGAATTGGCTTTCAAACGACGATATAATCATCGGCGTCAAGCGCGGGCTTGCGCTCGGGGACACTATCCCGATAATGGGCGGCTCGGCGACGATGAACATAGGCGTCATCAACCTTTTGGACGAGATAGTCGCCATAATGCCCTCGCCCCAAGAACGTCGCCCCGTCGGCGCAACGCTTTTAGACACTGGCGAAAAAGCGGACGTATTCTGCAGCGCCAACTTACCCTTCGCCGGTCAGGTGTTTAAAACCACGGTAGACCCCTTTGCGGGAAAACTCAGCGTCGTAAGAGTGTTTACGGGAAGTCTGAAGTTAGGAGACACGGTGTTTAACTCCGCAAGCGGGAAAGAGGAAAAAATCACTTCGCTTTACCTTTTAAGAGGTAAAAAGCAAGAACCTACAGAAGTCCTCAATCTCGGCGATATCGGTGCTATAGGCAAACTTACGGCGACCGAAACGGGAGATACGCTCTGCGACGCAAGGCGAAAAATAGCGTTCAATAAAATAGTAATGCCGCCCGCGGTATACGCCATGGCGATTAAGGCGCAAAAGGCGGAAGAAGAGGACAAAGTCTTTCAAGGTCTTAACAAACTAAAAGACGAGGACAAATCGTTCGTGGTCGAAAAGAACCCCGAAACCGGCGAGACGATTATACGCGGTCTCGGCGAAACCCAACTCGACGTTATCTGCCGCAGACTTAAAAACAAGTACGGCTGTTCGGCGATTTTGACCGAGCCTGCCATCGCGTATAAAGAGACGATAACGGTCGCGGCGGAGGCGGAGGGCAAACACAAAAAGCAGTCGGGCGGCGCGGGACAGTTCGGCGTGGTGAATATAAAATTCGAGCCGGGCGCGGCGGACGGAGAGTTCGAGTTCGTAGACGCAACCGTCGGCGGCTCGGTCCCCAAACAGTTTATCCCCGCGGTCGAAAAAGGACTTCGCGACGCCATTAAGAAAGGTCCGCTCGCGGGCTATCCCGTTATAAACCTCAAATGCACGCTGTTCGACGGGAAATATCACCCGGTAGACTCTAAAGAAGTGGCGTTTATATCCGCGGCGAAACTCGCGTTCGACGACGCGATGACGCGCGCGAAACCCGTGATATTAGAACCGATTTATTCTTATGAGATTATAGTTCCCTCCGAATACGTCGGCGACGTTTTAGGGGATATGAGCAAGCGCCGCGGCAGAGTTCTCGGCATGGAAAACGACGGAAACAGCCAAAAAATCCTCGCCGAAGCGCCGCTTTCGGAAATGCTTAAATACGCAATGGATTTACGGAGCATGACTCAGGCGCGAGGCAGATTCAGCGGCGTATTCGCGCGCTACGAAATCGCGCCAAACGATATAAAAGACAGGATAATTAAGGTATAACCGAAAAAGTCCGCAGCGTTTTAAAGGCGGGTAAAACTTGCTTGTTTGCAAGTTTTACCCGCCTTTTATAATTTATCGTGCTTAAGCGAATTGCCGTTTTTTTAAAGCCGCGCGATGAGGGAGCGCTTTGAAGTAGCGAGCCGCGTCTTTATGCGCGCTTTATTTGAGTTTTTTCAAACTCTCGCGGACGATTTCTATTTGCTTTTTTACTCCGCTCGGCGACGTTCCGCCGTAGGAAGTGCGGCGCTTGACGCAAGCGTCTAAGTCTATCGCGTCGTAAAGGTCCTCGGAAAACAGTTCGCTGTGGTTTTTATATTCTTCGAGAGTAAAACTCTCGAGCGTCTTGCCCTTAGCGATACACTCAGCGACTATTTCGCCGCAAATTTTATACGCCGTCCGAAACGCCTCGCCTTTTTTTACGAGATAATCGGCAAGGTCCGTCGCGTTTAAAAACCCGACGTTTGCCGCCGCCCGCATTTTCTTAAGGTTCGGCTCGGCGCTTTTTATCATTTTCGTAAACACTTCGAGGCACTTTAAAACCGTATCTACGCCGTCGAACACGCACTCTTTATCCTCTTGCATATCCTTGTTGTACGCGAGCGGAAGTCCTTTCAGTACGGTCAGCATCGCCATCAGGTCTCCGTACACCCTGCCCGTCTTTCCGCGAACGAGTTCCGCCATGTCCGGATTTTTCTTTTGCGGCATTATCGAAGAGCCGGTAGTGTATTCGTCCGAAAGCGTAATATATCCGAATTCCTGCGTTGACCACAGCACCGTTTCTTCCGCAAAACGCGATAAATGCGTCTGTATTATCGCAAGCGCGGATAATATTTCCACGCAGAAATCTCTGTCCGAAACGCCGTCGATACTGTTTATGCCGACTTCTTTAAAGCCAAGCAGGGACGCCTCGTAAAATCTGTCCGAATTATAAGTCGTGCCGGCAAGCGCAAGGCTGCCGATGGGCGATACGTCGATACGCTTTTTGCAGTCTTTAATTCTGTCGGCGTCGCGCAAAAACATAGCGGTATACGCCATTAAATAATGTCCGTAAGTTATCGGCTGCGCGGGCTGCATATGCGTATACCCCGGCATTACGGCGTCCGAGTACTTCTCCGCTTTATCGCATAAAACTTCGATAAGCGCAACGAGTTTTTCTTCTGTTTCGTCGCACTTTGCTTTGAGATACATACGCATATCCAAAGCGACTTGGTCGTTTCTGCTGCGCGCGGTATGCAGTTTTTTGCCGGATACGCCTATTCGCGAAGTCAACTCTCCCTCGATAAAGGTATGAATATCCTCCGCGCTATCGTCGATGACGAGCCGCCCCGAATTTATATCGTTTAAAATCGAAATAAGCCCTCTCGTTATCTCGGTTTCCTCCGCGGCGGTGATTATCCCCTGCCGCGAAAGCATTTTCGCGTGCGCGATACTGCCCGTTATATCCTCTTTATACAGCCTCTTGTCAAAAGTTATCGAGGCGTTGAGATCTTCTGCGGTTTTATCTACTTTCCCGTCGGTTCTGCCTTTCCAAAGTTTTTCCATTTTACTTTTTGTTCTTTTTTTCGACTATCGCCGAAACGGTGATCGGAAGTCCGAAAAGATTTATAAAGCCCTCGGAATCCTTTTGATTGTAATCGCTCTCGCCGAAAGTGGCTATTTCCTCGCTGTAAAGCGAATAATCGCTCCACACCCCGGCGTTTATTATATTGCCTTTATAGAGTTTAAGCCTTACCCTGCCGGTAACGGTTTCCTGAGTCTTATCCACGAACGCCGAAAGCGCCTCGCGCAGCGGCGTAAACCATTGTCCGTTATACACCAACTCTCCGAAAGTTACGGCGAGTTTTTCCTTTTCGTGCATGGTATATTTATCGAGACAGATAGTTTCCAAAACGCTATGCGCCTTGTAAAGTATCGTTCCGCCCGGAGTTTCGTACACGCCGCGGCACTTCATGCCGACGAGTCTGTTTTCGACGATGTCGAGTAGCCCTATTCCGTTTTCTCCGCCGAGTTTATTCAACTTATATATGATATTCTTGGCTGAAGTCCTTTCGCCGTCTATCGCAACCGGTATGCCTTTTTCAAATTCTATCTCGACGTAAGTCGGCTTGTCCGGCGCGGTGATAGGTGAGACGCCGAGTTCCAAAAATCCGTCTTTTTCGTACTGCGGTTCGTTGCCGGTATCTTCTAAGTCCAACCCCTCGTGAGACAAATGCCAAAGGTTTTTGTCTTTGGAGTAGTTGGTCTCTCTGTTGATTTTGAGCGGAACGTTATGCGCCTCGGCATAGTCTATCTCTTCCTCTCTCGATTTTATGTTCCACTCCCGCCACGGCGCTATTATCTTCATTTCGGGCGCAAAACGCTTTATAGTGAGTTCAAAACGGACTTGGTCGTTGCCTTTTCCCGTACAGCCGTGCGCGATCGCGTCCGCATGCTCTTTTTTGGCTATCTCCACGAGCGCTTTCGCTATGCACGGGCGCGCGTGACTGGTCCCGAGAAGATATTCCTCGTACTTCGCGCCCGCTTTCATCGTCGGGATTATGTAGTTGTCAACGTAGTCGTCGGTAAGGTCCAAGACGTAGAGTTTCGACGCGCCCGTTTTGAGCGCCTTCTCCTCTAAGCCCTCGAGTTCGTCGGCTTGCCCGACGTTCCCCGAAACCGCGATAACTTCGCAGTTATTGTAATTTTCCTTGAGCCAAGGAATAATAATAGACGTATCCAGACCTCCCGAATACGCCAAAACCACTTTTTTAATATCCTTTTTGTCCATAATTTTATCCTATTAAAAAAATTTTTTATATTTTATAATATAAGCGAGAAAACTTGCTTGCAAGGGTTTTCGAGCGCAATATTGCAACAAAAGCGGCGATTTTCGCCCGAAAAGCGCGAGGCGACGGCTGTCGCCAACAAAACGAAGTTTTGTTACTCTCTATGTTATAATATAAGCGAGAAAACTTGCTTGCAAGGGTTTTCGAGCGCAATATTGCAACAAAAGCGGCGATTTTCGCCCGAAAAGCGCGAGGCGACGGCTGTCGCCAACAAAACGAAGTTTTGTTAC
>ODAI010866943.1_pt1 | contig 14891 bp, 16 predicted proteins | sample 1539321 | NCBI WGS metagenome assembly ODAI01 (sample SAMN02144231, study PRJEB22623) | gut metagenome | biome: sheep rumen | host: Ovis aries | place: New Zealand
AATGCCCATCCACCGGCACAGGTCATCGTCGGAGACGGTGGTGTGCGTGCGTGGGCATTTCGAGGAGTATCTGTATGATGATTCGGGTGCTCTGGTGGAGACGGTGGATATGGTGCCTGGAGGCAATGTGCTGAACGTGCCCGCGATGCAGTGGCACTCGCTTCGTTCGCTGGAGAGCGGCACGGTGCTGCTGGAGTGCAAGGACGGACGGTGGGAGCCGCTGGGGGAGGGGGATGTGATGGGGTAACCGTGCGTAAGAAGATGCAGGTCGTGCCGGAGTACAAGAGCAGTAAAAATTTGGATGCGTTTTTTTGAGTATGGATAGAACAGTTTTTGGGCAGATTCTCGATTCAATTGTTGTCCCTCAAGGCTTGTCTGATGATGAAGTAAACAAGGCGGTGTTTCCTATATCTAAGGCTTCATTTCAAATGATGCCCCCATGCCTTTTTCGTTATCGATTGTCAAGTGAAAAGCAGATAGAAGCTTTTGAAAAGGATATCATTTATGCTGTTACTGCAGACAAGTATAATGATCCTTACGATACTCTTGCAAAGTGTGATATCGATGATGTCAAACGCTATTTAAGAGATATTTTCAATGTTAATACACTCTTAAGCCTCAAGGACTTCCTTAATAAAGGAAACGATTTTCCGGATGAGGTAAAAATGTCTAATCCTAATGTGGATTGGGCGCAGATTCGATCGGAATTCTTGATGTTTGATGATATTGACAAGCTGAAAGATCATATTGAGGCCACAATGTCGCAAGTGGATTCTCAGATGGATTTGTTTATGCCTATTCTTGCTGAGTTTAGTAAAAGGTTCTCTGCTTTTGCCTGTTTCAGCGAATCAATTGAGTCAATGTTAATGTGGAGCCATTATGCTGATTCTCACCAAGGGTTTGCACTTGAATATGATTTTAGGCCGACACTTGCCCGACCTCTGAAAGGTGTTTTGGTCCTTCCCGTGATATATTCTGAGGAGCGGTTCAATGCTTCTACTTTTATGCTTTGGGCGTTTATGACGTTTGCAGGTGTTCATTTGCCAAATCCTGATCTAACTGCCCATTTGAAAATTGCTCTACATAAATCCCTTGACTGGGCTTATGAGAAAGAGTGGCGAATGATAGAAGCGTCACCTAGAAATCCTTTTGATTCAAGTCCAGTGACTGTTCAGTATAAGCCGGCTGCCATTTATTATGGACACAAGATGACACTGGAGATGAAGCAGTATTTGCATCAAGTTGCTCTCTCCAAAGACCTTCGAGAATATGAGATGTATATCGACTATTATTCACCCAGATATGAAATGAAATTTCGGCCTTATTCTGAGACAGGTCTCGACGATTGAATGTTACTATCGCGCACCATCGTAGATGAACTGAAGTGTGCGGGATGGGGTGAAGAATGTTAAAATATCCGAAAAATCGCAGACGGATGCAATTTATTCAGCAGAATAAAGTTACTTTTGCAGTAAATTAGGGTGATTGGGCCCTGAAAGATAAAAGATATGGATGAGCGATACAAAAATACGAATGGCAGTCTTGCTGTAAACAAAGAGCAACTGGTAGATGACTTCTATCAGCGGCTTGTGGAATCATATGGCTATAGTAGGAGTCAGATAGCAAGGCGTGTATCCATATCCGACCGTTCGGATGCAGATATTGCAATTTGGCGTAGTGAGGATGAAAAAGCTCAGGGTCTGACTCCCAATATCTATGTTTTGGTGGCCTGCCGGGCAGAGCATATCAGAATAGAGGCATTGGAGGGGCAGAATCAGTCAAGGAAGGTGCGGCGAGTCTGAAAGCGTTGTCGGACAAGATAGACACGACCCGGATGAAGAAGCCGTCGTTCCTGATGGTGCTGACTGGCATTGGCAACTACGCCTACCGGCGTCCCGAAGACGGGGTGCTGGTGGTGCCGATAGGGTGTTTGAAACATTGACCTTAACGAAACTTGGTGTTTCAAAATCAAAGTATGATTCTGTTCAGAATCGCCCGATAAGTTTTATTTAAAGGTCTTTTGCTTTCCGGGTTGAAAAAAGCTGGAGTTTGTGATTGAAAATTTTGGGAATTTTGTCATTGGAATGATATTTATTGTGTAATTTTGCAGCATCAATAAGGAACGTTATGTATTACGAAAGGCTTATAGAAGAGCAGATTGCACTGAAATTGAGGACATCGGGTGCAGTGGTGGTTGCAGGACCGAAGTTCTGCGGAAAGACGACGACGTGTATGCGTTACCAGAGGAGCTTCGTGAAATTGAACACGAAGCAGGCTATCACGATGGCCAGGATGAATCCGAGGGGCGTGCTGCAAGGGGAGTATCCCAGATTGATTGACGAATGGCAGAAGGCTCCGGACATCTGGAACCAGGTGAAAGACGACCTGGACTTTGACTATGGGTTCGGGAAGTATATCCTGACGGGAAGCAGCACGCCAGCGGATAAGACGGAGGTGCATCATAGCGGCGCCGGCAGGATCGCCCCGCTGAAAATGCGTCCGATGACGCTGTGGGAGTCGAAAGAATCGAAAGGAACGGTGTCGTTGAAGGATCTGTTTGACGGTGGAGCAACCTTCCCGTGGGATATGAATACGGACTTCACGCTGGAGGATGTGGCCTTCTTGCTCTGCAGGGGCGGTTGGCCTATTGCGGTGCTGGCTCCCCGTGATATTGCCATAGAAATTACGAAGAACTACTACAACGGTCTGTTTGTTTTTGAGGACAGTGAGAACGAGCGGTTCCGCAACAAGAAGCCTGAGGTGCTCAGGATGATTCTGCGGAGTTATGCCAGGAATATCTCGACGGAGGCGGCCGTATCGACCATCATAAGCGACATCCGGCAGAGCAATGAACGTACGATGGACGTGAAGACGTATGATGACTATATGGAGGCTCTGAAGGACTTGTATGTCATAGAGGATATGGATGCTTGGAACCCAAATATCCGCTCGAAGACCTCGATAAGGAGCACTCCGACGCGGCATTTCGTGGACACGTCGATAGCCTGCCGGAGCCTGGGCGTGAGCCCGCAGGACCTGTTGAACGACCTGGAGAGTTTCGGGCTGTTTTTTGAGGATTTTGCTGTGAGGGACTTGTCGGTGTATGCCGGATGCTTAGGCGGTGTGGTGAAGCACTACAGGGACAATGCCGGTCTGGAATGTGATGCCGTGGTGCACCTGGAGAATGGCCGCTGGGGTGGCATTGAGATCAAGCTGGGTGGAGACGACCTTGTCAACGAGGGTGCGGAATCGTTGAAGCGGCTGAGGGATAAGATTGTGGAGAAGAGTGATGAGAAGGCGCCGGCGTTCCTGCTGGTGCTGACTGCCGTGGGCGGGGCATACAGAAGGGAGGACGGGGTGTATGTAGCTCCGATCAATCTGTTGAGACCGTAGGGGGGATAACCTTAACCAAAGCCTTGAAGCATCGAGGATTATGTCAATTTAACGAAAACAAATAAACTTATAACCATATTATGGCAGAAAGAAAAAGGATTTACCTGTGCCTTGCGCATATGAGCGAGGAAGGTTGGGAACAGAAGTACATCAAGGAGGCATTTGATACGAACTGGGTGGTGCCGCTCGGGCCGAATGTGAATGGGTTCGAGGCTGATTTGGAGAAGTTCGTGGGGGAAGGGAAGCGTGTGGTCGCGCTTTCTTCCGGAACGGCTGCGGTGCATCTGGGACTGCTGGCGGCGGGTGTGAAACCGGGCGATGAGGTGCTGGTACAGAGTTTTACATTCTGTGCATCAACGCATCCGATTACGTACCTTGGTGCTACGCCGGTGATGGTCGATTCGGAGCCGGATACCTGGAACATGGACCCGGAACTTCTGGAGGCGGCCATTAAGGACCGCATCGCAAAGACAGGCAAGAAGCCGGCAGCGATTGTCCCGGTGGCGCTATATGGAATGCCTTATAAAGCTGATCGGATTATGGAGATTGCGGACCGCTATGGGATCCCCGTGGTGGAGGATGCCGCAGAAGGTTTCGGTTCGAAATATAAAGGCCAGGTACTTGGTACGTTTGGCAAGTATGGCGTGCTTTCGTTCAACGGTAACAAGATGATTACCACTTCGGGCGGTGGTGCGCTCATTACCGAGGATGAGGACCATTGGCGCGAGATTATGATGTATGCCACTCAATATCGTGAGAGCTATCCGTATTATCAGCACGAGAAGATCGGGTACAACTACCGGATGTCGAACATCTGTGCGGGAATTGGTCGTGGACAGATGACAGTCGTGAATGACCATTTAGCCCATCACAAGCATGTTCAAAAACTCTACGAAGAGCTTTTGAAGGATGTTCCTGGTATCCATGTGCATTCGCAACCTGCAGGCGGTGATTATGATAGTAACTATTGGCTTTGCACCATCACCATTGATGAGAATGTGAAGATCAAGGGGCAGGAGAATGCGTACAAGACCATCGTGAAGGGTGCTGTAGGTGGTGCTGCGGGGGTGATTCACATGGCGGCTTCGGCAACAACGGATTGCCAGCCGAATGATAATGTCGAAGCTCTGCGTGTTTTGATGGACCAGGCCCAGATCGAGGCTCGCCCGGTGTGGAAGCCGATGCACAAGCAGCCGTGCTACAAGGGGGTGCCGTGCTACCTGAACGGCGTCTCTGAAGCCATCTTCAAGGTGGGCATGTGCCTTCCTGCCGGTCCGTATGTCTCAGATGAAGATGTACGGTATATTGTCGAGACCATCAAAGCCGCCATTGAGTAATGAAAATACTTGTAACTGGTGCGAAGGGGTTCGTTGGTAAGAACCTGTGCGCACAATTGAAGAATATTCGGGATGGGAAGGCGAGGAATTATGGCCTGGGAGGCAAAGATTCTTCGGTCGCTTCGCTCCCTCAGAATGACAAGAGAACCGTCGAGGCGGTGTTCGAGTATGACTTGGATTCGACGCCGGAGGAACTGGATGCGTGGTGCGCGCAGGCTGACTTCGTGTTCAATCTCGCAGGGGTAAACCGCCCGAAGGAGCAGTCTGAGTTTATGGAAGGGAACTTTGGATTCGCTTCTGTTTTGCTGGATACGCTCCGCAAGCATGGCAATACCTGTCCGGTGATGTTGTCTTCCTCCCAGCAAGCCTCGCTGACGGGCCGTTTTGGGAATTCGGAATACGGCCGGTCGAAGAAAGCAGGGGAGGATTTGTTCCTTAAATATGGGGAAGATACTGGCGCCAAGGTGCTGGTGTATCGTTTCCCGAACCTGTTTGGCAAGTGGTGCCGGCCGAATTACAACAGCGCAGTTGCTACCTTCTGCAATGCGGTGGCCAATGATTTACCGTACACGGTGAATGACCCTTCTGTTGAATTGGAACTCCTCTACATTGATGACCTGGTTGATGAGATGATCGCTTGTCTTCGTGGAGATGAGCACCACTGCGAATTCGAGGGGCTTGATGTGATCCCTTCAGCTGACGGACGTTACTGCTATGTGCCCACAACCCATCGGGCTACCTTGGGAGAAATCGTCTCCCTTCTAAACAGTTTTGCGGCACAGCCCAAGACTTTGATGATTCCGGAGATTCCTTCCGGTTCTTTCGCCAAGAAACTGTATTCGACGTATCTGTCATACCTTCCTTACGAGAAGGCCGCGTTCCCGCTGAAGATGAATGTAGATGATCGGGGATCGTTCACGGAGCTCGTGCATACGCACAATGCCGGTCAGGTGAGTATCAATATCTCAAAGCCTGGCATTACGAAAGGACAGCATTGGCACAATACCAAGTTCGAGCAGTTCATTGTGGTTAAAGGACATGGTCTGATCCAGCAGCGGAACTTGAATGATCCCGATGGAAAGATCTTGGAGTGGGAAGTCTCCGGCGACCATATCCAGGCTGTCCACATGCTCCCGGGATATACGCACAACATCATCAATCTCTCGGCGACGGAGGACCTTGTCACCGTGATGTACTGCAATGAGGTGTTTAATCCTGATAAACCGGATACATTTTTTGAACCTGTAAAATAAAGACATATGGCACAATTCAAGAATAACGGAAAGCTGAAGTTGCTCATCATTGTCGGCACCCGTCCGGAAATCATCCGCTTGGCGGCGGTGATTAACAAATGTCGCGAGTATTTCGACTGCCTGCTGGCGCACACGGGGCAAAATTACGACTATAACCTCAATGGCGTTTTCTTCAAGGACCTCAAGCTTGCGGATCCGGATGTGTATATGGAAGCGGTAGGGAAGGATCTCGGCGAGACAATGGGCAACATTATCGCTAAAAGTTACCAACTGATGGTGGAAGTAAAGCCCGATGCGGTACTCGTATTGGGGGATACCAACAGTTGTCTTTCGGTGATCGGCGCCAAGCGTCTTCACATTCCGATTTTCCACATGGAGGCCGGCAACCGGTGCAAGGATGAATGCCTGCCGGAAGAGACAAACCGACGCATCGTTGACATTATTTCGGATGTGAACATGGCTTATTCCGAACATGCCCGTCGTTATCTGGCTGATTGCGGTCTTCCCAAGGAACGGACTTATGTCACCGGCAGCCCGATGGCGGAAGTCCTGCATCAGAATCTGGCAGAGATTGAGGCCAGCGACATCCATAAGCGTCTTGGGCTTGAGAAGGGTAAGTATATCCTGCTTTCGGCGCATCGGGAGGAGAACATTGACACCGAGAAGAATTTCTTGTCGCTCTTTACCGCAATCAATGCGATGGCGGAGAAGTATGATATGCCGATCCTGTATTCCTGTCATCCGCGTTCCCGCAAGCGGCTGGAAGCTTCCGGATTTCAGCTTGACCGTCGCGTAATCCAGCATGAACCTCTCGGGTTCCATGATTATAACTGCCTTCAGATGAATGCTTTTGCTGTGGTCTCTGACTCCGGGACTTTGCCTGAGGAAAGTTCTTTCTTTACTTCTGTCGGTCATCCATTCCCGGCTATTTGTATCAGGACCTCGACCGAGCGCCCCGAGGCTCTTGACAAAGGCTGCTTCGTGTTGAGTGGTATCGATACCATCGGCCTTCTGCAGAGCGTAGATGTTGCTGTTTCGCTGATTCGCGACGGTTTGCCGGGCATTCCAGTTCCGGATTATGTGGATGAGAATGTTTCCACTAAGGTTGTGCGCATCATCCAGTCCTATGTTGGCGTAGTGAATAAGATGGTGTGGAGGAAGTTCTAAGGTGTGTTCTCGGCTTGCTGGATAGCTTGAGTGGACTCGTAAAAAGGGGGAGAAATAAGACCAAGGGCTCAATGGAAGATGTTTCACTCTTCGATTATGACATTTATTTAAGGCGAGCCAGCCGTTGTGAAACGAACCACTTTCATATCCTGTTAGAGAGTAAACTTAAATGGCCCTTTAAACTCAATAGCAAAAGAGTTAAAGGGCTTTTTATGCATGAATTTATTCACTATGTTCAGCACCTCTCAACTCTTTGTGGCATATCTTTGTCCGCAAACCACAACAAAATGTTCTTGGAGTACCGGAATTATTTTGAGCATAGCGAAACGATTGAGCTGCCGCTAGTGTTAGGAGAAACTAATCCAAGAATCAAGAAGTTCTTTGAATACTTTGAAAACATAAAGGGATCAAGAAGTTTCGGAAATAGAATTGATAAAATATCGGTACATCCGGAAGATATTGAAAAAGCAAGGAAAGAAAGAACTGCTGTACCTGTAAGTACATTTAACAAGGAAATCAACCAATGGGATAACCACAACCATCTATTCGTGGGTTACTACTCAGTCGTGGAGAGTATGGCAGATATGATTCAACGTCTGTTCTCTTCAAGGGTTAAGCACGACGATTGTCCTTATCTTGTCGTCCAAAGAGTTTGTGAGGCTGTTTTCCCTGAAGTGAGCAAAGACTATAGAATGATGATCGCTCTTTGTACTTGCGCTTTGATGGATTCTAACCCGGGAGTGGGATTGTTTGATGTCATAGAGTTTGCTAAACAACGCCCAGGGGTTAATGGATATTATTTGTATATCCACTATGTGAGGGAACGCGACATCATCCTACCAAATGGAGAAACGCTTTCTATACTTGATATGTTTAACAGACGGTTGTCAGAATATAAGGAAACACTGAATTTGGTATTTGGTGGTAACATCAATTACTATAGGAAAGCCATTGATAACGCAATTATAGGTGCTAACACTGGGAGAAACATTTTGCTTTCGTTGCTGTATGATGATAGTATTCCCGTTGATGACTATATTGAAAAGTTGGCAGATTTTTACGGTTATCCATACATTGAGGCGTACAATCTGACACTTTGGCCAGGTCAACAAAGACGTGATATGGATGTCGCGGCCGCCATAGGTTTTGAATTATTGTATAAACGCTTTGCATCCAAGTATAATACGGATTGCCCAAGAGCAGACAACTGCAGACGAAACAATGCGTATGAATACGAATGCCGGTTTGATCAGTGGGCGCATCATGGGCCGTGCCCGTTTACGGCAGCTATGCATTATTTTCATTTGGAGGGGAAGACATTTGAACAGAAAGAGATAGTAAAATGACGCAAGTTGTTTGGGCGGAGTAATTCGCTAATAGAAAAAAAGGACAGCACCGGTTATTCCGAATAGATGGTGCGTCAGTAGAAAGTTTTATCACCAGCAATTTCGATTTATACGCTCCCCCCTCCAACTGCGTTCACAAGTCTATAGTCGTTGTTTATAACCACGATACCTCCATCTGCGAAATCGAAGTCAAGTACCCTCGAAACTCGTCCTGCCCGAAAACCAAAAGTACACGGAATGATATGTTGAACGTTGAAGAATTATCCCTAAGCGAGAAAGTATGCTACTCAACCTTGCGAATAGAGGCAGCAATACCACCCAATTTGACATCTACAGGAACAGGCTTTCTCTTTAGATTTAAAGTTGATGACCAGTTGTTTATACCATGTTTAGTGACTAATAAGCATGTTATAGATGGGAGTATCAATACTTCACTCGTGATAACCTGTACCTTGCCAGATGGTAGGGTGAGCAATGAAAAGGTTCAAGTACAAACTTCGTTTTGGAAGCTTCATCCAGACCCAGACACTGACCTGTGTGTCCTTCCGATACAACCTGTGTTTCAAATACTCGCCTCACAAGGTAAACAACCATTCTTCATTCCGCTTGATGAGAGTCTAGTCCCATCATCGGAGCAATTAGACAATCTGACTGCGATAGAAGACATAATCATGGTAGGATATCCTGACGGTATCTGGGACAGCATCAACAATCAACCCATCATTCGACGTGGGATAACGGCTACACATCCCAAGAATGATTTCAATGGCAAGGGAGAGTTCTTAATAGATGCTGCATGTTTCCCCGGGTCAAGTGGTTCTCCGGTATTAATCCTCAACCAGGGAGGGTATGTGGATAAGAGAGGAAATTTGAATTGGGGCGCTAGTCGCGTCTTGTTACTGGGTATCATGTACGCTGGCCCACAGCATACAGCAGAAGGAGGTATTACTTTTACGTCATTACCAAAAACCTACACGAATATCCCCAACAACCTTGGCCTGGTAATCAAGTCCTCCAGACTAATGGATTTCAAGCCTTCCTTATTAGCGATGGTAAAACTCTAAAGCAATATCCTGCCCCCCTTATGACCCAATCCGAACTCTGGCTCGCCAAATGGCAAGAAGCCATCGACTTCCTGGAAACCAATCACCGCAAACCCTCCAAGTTCATCCCGGAGGAACGCAATATGCGATCTTGGTGGAAGCACAATAAGAAGTTGATGAATGCCGGGAAGTTGAAGCCGGAGCGGGTGGAGTTGTTTGAGAGGCTGCTGGAGTTGGGGGAGAAGTACAAGCATGTGAATCAGTATCAGTGATATGGAATCCGGTTATATAAAGCTAACTTGATTACTCAACGATTTCAAAAGATGCACCATTTCACACCGGATACTGTTCTAGAGGGAGAGATTTTCGTTTCCAGTAACCTTGACTGGGAATGTGACCGAATTGGCCAATTGCTCTTTGAGTATAGTGAGAAGTTCATTGAACCGGCCTTGAAAGATGGAATGTACTTTCTGGCCGTGAAATGGTATTTGCAGATGCTGGATTCGCTTACGGTTCACTATATTCAGGATGAGCATTGGACATATTACGATGACCTATACTTCCCAGATCAAGCGGTGAGTTATATCTGGGAACAGTTTGTTCCGCATATTCGTTTGGGTAAACTGCCCGGGGAGGACTTGAAGACATTGGAAGATGGTCTTGCTTTGATTGAGCAAACGGAAGCGCACAGGAATTATGGCATTCCATCAGGAATTCCATTCAAGAACCTCATCGGAAATGTGATTCCCATTTTTCGGAAATGAAGATGCTTTGGAACGCATGCTTTGGCCGGTCGGTAAGTTAAAGACTGAAAGAAAAAACGAGTTAAATTACCCGGTTGTGCGAGCGATTAAGAATGTCAACGAAAATGAGTCGGAATATCCTTGAATTGAAGTCCATTAAGATTGCCCCAGAAAAGGTCCAAACCTTGGCGGCAGCAAAGCGTATCGCGAAGCTGAAAGACTTTGATCTGAAGGAAGAGTACTTTGAGATGGTTTGTCATCCTGCTGATTTGGTGAATAACATCGCTTATTATGTTGAGGGTGATACTTACCAGGCAAATGTTCCAGTCGGAGTTTGAAGTCAAGATGGGGTTGAAAACCGGCCGTTCCAATCTGAGTAATGTGGAGAGAAGGAGCCGCGTGCTTCCCCTTGACTATCTTGCCAAGGTTATGAGCAGTCTGGGAATGCGGGCTGTGATTGTCCGTCCCGGCCTGGTGAATTGGAACCCCATTTCCCGCACCCATACCATGGAGCAGATGCTGGAAGAGATTGGCGAGCCGGTGTACCGGTGAAAACGGAAAGAGGCGTTATAATTGCCTGAATTACAACGCCTCTCTGATATAAACAATAAAGATAGCAATGCAATAAAAACTAATTACGGCCACATTGGGAAGTACCTTATATGCCCAGTTCGGTGAAGATTTTATGCATCTCTGATAAGCCCTTCTGCAGGTTGTCCGGATCAAAAGACCCTGTTCGTAGGGCATTTGTTTTTGCCGTATTCAGGTATGGCTTCAACCTTTTATAGATGTCATTGGCCTGAAGGTAATACTTCTTGGTCTTTTCATATCCTGTCAGCGGCTCATGTTTGACTATTTCGTGACAGACCTGGTCACAGGTATCGTAGTACCGGGTGGTCTGAAATACGTGTAGCAGTATCCAGTATTCGAGGCAAGGTGTATTGCCAATGAGTATGACTTTGCTTCTGAGAACAGGATCATTCTTTATTTGCTCGTATCGTTGTTTCAATATAGCAGCTGGTGCTTTGTCTCTTGGGCCCTTGAATTCCCGTGTTTCACGGATGATGACATCCATATCGACTATCCAGAATACTTTCTCGTGGACCTCTGCCAATGAGACAACATAATTAAACTGTTCATCGACAGATTTCTTTTGCGGGAGTTCCGGCTTGATGGTCACAGTAAGAGTTTTCTCATTCTTCTTAAGCATCTGCAAATACCAGAGTTCGGTTTCCCCGTCTCCTACAAAACCGTAGGTTTTCTTCGGCGCAATCTTCGGCATATCAGGTACTATTCGCTGAGGTCAATGTAATAGTCGGACAACCTTGGGAATGCGCCCAGTTTGCCTGCGTTGTATGCGTTGAGTATGTTAGAGGTGTTCCGCACCACGTCTGTCCCGAAGTCTGAGAGACGGTAAAGACGAGTTGCATAGTTCTCATCTTTTTCCGTGAACTGGATAATATCACTCCGGAAAATGTCCTTGTCGTTCAAGAGTTCCCTGTTGTGTGTGGTAACAAGTAACTGAGAGTGATTTGAATTAGTGCAGAAAGACAGCAGGAAGTGTTTGACCAATTCCGGATGTATAGAGGACTCAATCTCATCGATAGGGAAGGCACTGCTTCTGGCAATAAGCATATACAGAATGCCGGAAAGGCCGAAGTAGCGCTGGGTTCCCAAAGATTCAGAGGCATACGGAATATCGTCTGTCAGTGTCCCGTCAGGTCCAATATGTACCAATCGTAGTGGCTCGTCAGATTCTTCTGCTTTTCGGATGGTGACGCCACCAATGTTGAAATCTGCTTTCTTTAGGATTGGAATAATCTTATCCTTGTCCACATATCCCATATCTATCAGGTCCAGCGTAAAGCGAGTGAGGTCTGCTCTCGGATTAACCATCGGCGCCAAATAGCTTTGGAACCATACATGTGCGGCCTGGAGGGCCTTGTGTGCCATGTTTGTCTTTGTGAATCCGGCCAGAACTGTCTCATTCCACAATGTGTTGGAGGATAGCGTTGCAGCCTCTACATCATTCTTTACAGGGTAGTCTTCTCCAAAGACAATCTTGGAGAGTTGCGACTCTACATCGGTGGTACGGGTATATACGATACGCCTTCGGCTCTGCGAACGGAGCCGCTCATAAAGAACACACTGACGATTTAGCTTTATGTTGTACCGATACAAATCATCGTTTTGAATAAAGTCAATCTCAAACTCTGTCGGCTTACTTCTGGACTCTTCGTCCATCAGGAAGGGTTCATAGGGAATGAGAGCGGTTTTTGATGATGTCGGTATCGTTGCCAGATTGCGAAGGAAGTTCAATGCGTTAAGGATATATGTCTTTCCGGAGGCATTGGGACCAAATAGGATGGCTGCCTTCAGGATGCGATGCCCCGCAACGTTTACGACATAATACTCTTCCAGGTGCTCAGACTTCTCAGCTTCAAAGCTGAGCGTCTGTGTCTCGCGGATAGGTCCATAGTTGGTTATACTGAATTTTACAATCATGATATTGCAGTCTTTATCCGTAACAAATATAAACACTTTTCTCTTATCTATCAAGAAAAACGTGCTAATTTTGTAAACAGATGGCAAATGTAGACTGTTTTTGTTGAAATTACGCGCATGATACAAGTTGGATTATCTTCGGTGGTTCTTGTACCTTGACAATTTTGTTGCTATTTTTGTCGGAGAATACTATAGGCTTAGAGATATGGCGACATACACAATAACAGTTGATGAGCGGACTCGGGAAGGAAAAAGTTTGGTCCGTTATCTTCGTGGTTTAGGAGTAATCGTTGAACCTAATGATGCGACGCTTGCTGCAGTAAAAGAAATCCGGGACGCATTCTTCTGAATTTGAATTGGCTTAAGATTCGTGAACGTTTACTTTTATCCCGAATTGATCGTCAATGAAAAAGATTATCTTTCTGTTTATCGGATTGTTTTTATTAACGTGCTTGTCTGCACGGGCCCAATATTTCGAGGGATTCAGCGTCAAGTCGTATAAGATTTCTTCTGTATGGCCGACGAGTTTTCGGTCGGTAAAGGGTAGTGTAACCGCCACGGTCGGGAACACGAAGGATGCGCGATCGATGAGCGGTATCCGGGCGACGGTCTATCGTAACGGTGTCCGGTTCGCGGAGGGGACATGTGAGGATGTAACGATTGCCGTGGGGACGCACTCTTATGTCTTCCGGGGCCAGGTATGGTTAGCGGATGGCATTTCGACATGGGATGCTATCAAGGCGGCACTTTCGTTCAATGCCTCCGAGTATACGGTTGATTTTGTCGTGGATATTTCGCATCCGGATGGTACTGTGGATCATGTTGTCCGCAAAGATATGCCTGTAATCCACTATCTGAGGCGCCGATAGGTTTTGTGGGTTTGATGTTTAGGGATGATCACAAGGGAGAATTGTTAGCCACTATACATTTTGCATTGATATGAAATTCCTGGGAAATTTGATCTGGCTGGCGCTGGGCGGCATCCTGATCGCGTTGATTTACTGGCTGGTGGGGCTGCTGATGTGCATCACGATTGTCGGCATCCCGTTCGGCTTGCAGTTGTTCAAGCTGGGGACGTACGCTTTGTGGCCGTTCGGCCATGAGCTGGTTGACCGGCCGGGGGAGCCAGGGTGCATCAGCATTGTGATGAACCTGATCTGGATCCTGGTCGGCTGGTGGGAGATTGCTGTAATCCATTTGGTCTGCGGGCTGATCTTCTGCGTCACTATCGTGGGGTTGCCGTGGGGCGTGCAGCATTTCAAGATGGCTCTCGGGTCGGTCTTCCCGTTCGGAAAGGAGATCAAGTAGGGGTGTATTGGACGGCTTTGTTTTGTAGAATCTAAATCTTTATGCGATGAAAAAATATTTGCTTCTTTTTGCGGTGCTGCTCATGGGACTGTGCGCCTGTGAGAAGGAGAATGGTTCCGACACTTCCGGAAATCTGGAGGGCTCCTGGGTGATTTATAAGCTGGAGCTTCTGTTCGACGGTAAAACGATCGAACGTATCGATGCTTCGATGCCCCATTCGGGAATTGAGTCTCTGTTGACCTTTTCGGACGGGCATGTGACGATCGAGGACGAGGACGGAACGGAGTATTATCCGTATACATACGCGAACAAAACAATCACGCTTACGGCTAATTTCATCCCGATTCAGATGAAGGTGAAGAAACTGACTTCTTCTGAACTTCACCTGGAAGTCCCGGCAGTTTCCTTTGATCCGGATTTGGACGGAGAGGTTGTTGCTAAGTTCAATGGCAAGACGATCTACGGGTCGAGCAACTTTTTCATGGACAGCTATTGGTATATGGTCGGAAGCAAGGTTGTTCCGTGTATGCCGGTCGATGATGAGGATTACAGCGAAGGCTGGTATGACACAGAGTTGTTGTATCTCAAACGCTCAAAATAAGCGGCGGTGATATTTCCGGGTAATCCGGGTCGTATGTTTTGCATGTTATTTTTAAAAAATCAGATGGATATGAAAAAGTTTGTTATTTTTTTTGCTGTGCTCCTGATGGGGCTGGCTGTTGTCGCCTGCACGGATGATGGCGGGGGCAAATCGGATTATGCAGAGGCCCTGATCGGGACGTGGAAGGCCGAGAAA
>ODAI014691337.1_pt1 | contig 14891 bp, 20 predicted proteins | sample 1539321 | NCBI WGS metagenome assembly ODAI01 (sample SAMN02144231, study PRJEB22623) | gut metagenome | biome: sheep rumen | host: Ovis aries | place: New Zealand
AGTTCTTCATTGACCTTTATCACAGAAACAGCATATGAAAATGTTGGATTATCAATGATAATAGTCTTATCTATAGAACATTTAACAGAGTTATAATTTTTAAATATCTCTGTCTCGTATACTATATTAAACTCTGGTAATATATAATCATCTGTATTTAGTATGCTACTGTATAATATATTACTAGTATCACATGCCCCATATATTCTAGTTAAAACTTGTACTGCATCTTCTCTATGATCTGTAAATAACTTATAATTAGTCTTCCATTCCCATGTATCATAATCAGATATATCAGATACCATATTTTTTACAGATTTTTTATCTAATATACTATCATAATAATTATCATACAAGTACCAATATAAATTATAAGTAGCTGATACAAGTCTACTATATACTGTATCGTTAGTGCCATGTATAATTTTTGATTCATTTACATAAAACCAAAGAAAATCTTTATTAAGATTATTAGTTACATGATGATCAATACCAATAAACTTACAATCTGATATAGCATCAGGATTATCTGTATGTAAGATCATTTTTGAATTAGATGTGTTAAAATTTGATACTGCTTTAATAAGCGCGTTTATAGTTTCTTTAGTTGGATTTATATCTGTAATAAACACATGAGTTATTTGATAATACTTATTATAATCATTAAGCCCTTCTATAAATTTATTAATAGTATCATCAATATTAGATGTCGATGAATAGTATGTAGTAAGGTCATCTTTAAATATTAATTTAAGAAGTACGTTACATCCAACTGCATCGGAATCATTATGTGTAAAATGTATTACATTATTTTTTGTTAAATTATTAATGATCCCTCCCATTAAATGACTAAGGCTATCCATAAATATTTATCCTTTCTATAATAGTTATTTTTTATACTTCACTAAAATAATGTATAATTATTTTTTATAAATTAATATTGATAAATACTGAATAAAACAGACATTTAAAGTACAAGAAAGGAATAAATACTATGTTATCAGTTCTTGATGTTGTATTTGATCTTGAAGAAGATACAAAAGCTGTAATACTTAGAAAAAAGATAAATCCAAAATCTGGTGACCAACTTAAAGTATATATACCAAGAGTTATGAGAGGTATTGAAATGGGTATACCTAAAATACAAATATCTCCAGTACAGTATAGAGGAGCATTTGCAAATGACCCTGAATGTAAACCAAAAATATCATCAATGCTTAGAGAACAAAATTATCTTTTGGGAGTGTATCAAAATAACTCATCTTCTAGGTCAATAGTAAAAGTTGTATATGATGAAGAGGAAGAAGATATTGTTAAAACATATATTCCAGGTGAACAAGAAGTTAGATGTCAATTTATGAATGGTAAACTCGATCAGCTTAGACTTAATACTGATGATAACATGAATTATCTTGCTAATGAATTTATATATGATCAGTATATGCTTAAAGGTGATTTAGGTGAAGATGTCGAAGATGATGATGAAGATGTAATTGAACATAAAACTTATGATAATAATGGTGATACTGATGATGTATTTACAAAAGGCTCGTCTAAAACTTTCACAAAAAGAGGTGTTACTGTAACCAGAAATGCTGGAATTGGCACTAGAATTAGGGAAACAAGATAAAAAAGATAAGGCAGGGCACACCCGCCCATCTATTATCGTTCAAATATATTATGTATAACTAAAAAAGTTATCTTTACAGTTATACTAGAAAGGATATATTATGGCTGTTTGTGTCCATTATGTATATGATGATAAGGAAAAGAAAAATATATCAACAGTTAAAAGAGTTAGGGCCCATTACTATGAATGTAAAATATGTAAAGTAAAACTCCATGATGTTGATGTGCAAAATTTAAATAATTGGATACATTATTTAAATTCTGATGATAAGTATGGCCTTTTAAAAGGTCGTGAAGATGTATACGAAATGTTAAAACCTATACCAAGAAATTATTAATATAAAGACCTAGCTTATGCTAGGTCTTTTTTGAAACAACAAATTAACGTATATGAAAGGAATAAATATATGAGTTTATATGATAAATTTATAGACTGGCAAATAAATCATATAGAAAAGAAGTCACAAAGAGATGCTAAAAAGCAATCAGTAATATTAAAGAGAGAGGAAAAGAATCTTGAATATAGAAAAAGAAAAGCTGAGATAAGGAATTTAAAAATTCAATATCACCCATTATATGATAGGATTGTACACCTTGTAACTCATAAATTTTTTATGTATTTTATACTTATAAACTGTACAATAGTTGAAATATTTTCAATGAGAGCTATGTTTGCCTTTGCCGATCTTTCTGCGCTCCCAGTACTTATAACAGCAGTAATTACAGAATCAATATCATATGCAATTTATTGTGCAAAAAGTTATTCTGGAACTAAACAAGAGAAGATTCAAGAACTGGATAATAAAAGATTTGAACTTGAAAAAGAAATTGCTTTAAATAATCTTGAAAACAATAATGATAACGCAGATATATCAACTGGTGGAATTGATGATAATTCTGATTCAGTTGGATAAAAAGAAAGGAAGAATTTAATATGAAACTATTTATTTCACAGCCAATGAATGGTCTTACTGATGATGAGATTAAGACAAAGAGAGAAGAAATAATTAAAAAAGTACAAGAAGATTTTGCTGATTCTACTATTGAAGTTATCGATTCTTTCTTTGAAGCAGCACCACATGATGCTAAACCATTATGGTTTTTAGGTAAGAGTATTGAGCTTTTATCAACTGCTGATATTGTATATTTTGCAAAAGGTTGGGATAAGGCTAGAGGATGCAAGATAGAGCATATTTGTGCTGTAGAGTATGGTGTTAAAAATATCATTACAGAATAAGAAAGGAAGGTATCTATATGCAATCTATCATCAATTTATTAACATTTTTAAATGATAACTGGACATATATTGTTATTATAGTATCACTTGCTTTTGCACTATATAAAAGGGGAGTTAAGTTATATAACAATATTAAAAAAGGTAAGATTGATAATACGATAGTTATTGTTAGTAATATAATTCTTGAAAAGATTGCTAAATCTGAAAAAGATTGGATTGAATATAAGAAAACTGGTTCTATTAAAAGATCTAAAGTTATTAATGAGATTTATGAGCAGTATCCAATCTTAAAAGAATATATTGATCAAGAATATATTATTAGTAAAATAGATGAACTTATAGATTCAGGTATTAAAGAACTTGAAAAGACACTCAAAGATATTAAAGATAAATCTGAAAATAATACAGAAGTAGTACCTGAATCTTCTGCAAATGGCTAATTATAAAGACTACTACGAAATATCGTAGTAGTCTTATCATTTTATTAAGTTAAAACACTAAATTAAATTAAAAGAAAGGTAGAAGAAGATATGATTAATTATTTAGATTATTTTCATATAATAGGGCCTATTGCTGCTATAATAGTAGCTCTAGTATTTATGTCTGAAATTGTTAAAGCTATTAAAACTATTGGTGAATTTATTGCCGCAAATATCCTAAAGATTCAAACAAAAACTGCAAAAAAGAAAGCTCGTGAAGAAGAAGATCGTATGCTTACTATGAAAAATAATAAAGATCTTCAAGAATTCATGAAAGAACAACGAAAATTTAATACTGATCTTAGTACTAATTTAGAAGAATTTAAAGAAGAAGTTAGATCAAATATTGAATCTGTTAGATCAGAAGTATCTGGTGTAACAAAATCAGTAGATGAATTTTCATCAAATCTTACAACATTATCAGATACAGTGTCTGATATGCAGCTTGAGAATATGAGAGAAACTATCTTAGATTTTGAATCAGCAATATCAACACCAAATGGTCCTATATATGGTAGAGATAAATATACATATATTAGAGGCGTATATTCTAATTATAAAAATCTTCTTAAAACTAAAAATAAAAACGATGATGATGTTGACCTTGCTATGGTCAATATCAATAAAAAATATGAATACAATGCTCTTCATCACACATTTATGGAAGATATCATCAATAGAAGTGATGGTATAAAAGAAGAAATTCGTGATGAAATTACTGAAAAACCTAAAAAGAAAACTACAAGAAAACGGACTACAAAATCCGATGAAACTGATGGTTAATAAAAAAGAAACCTAGGAATACCCTAGGTTTCTTTATATTTATTATAACTTTACAAAGCATCACTGAACTATTCCAGTGCGAAATAATACAAAACTTTACCATATCTATGCCCGACTGCTCTTAACTATTCCACAACTATGATGTGCACAACTATACCACCACTTAACTAAGCCTAACTGAATTATACAATTCAATCGCAACGCAGTATATCACTATGCAATTCCAAAACTGTACAAGAATAACATCACTTTACCATAACCGAACAATATTAAACGTTACTACTCCATCGCTTTATATTTTTAGTATTACATTAAGATCCATAGTTTAAATATCTTCTATATCATCATAATCAATACCTAGTATATCAAAGATTGCACGAGCTTTTATCCTAGCATCGGATTCATCCATACTTTCGCAAAGTTCATCAAGTACATCTTGATATTGTTTTTCTGTAATTTCCATAGTATCATCCCCCATAATATTTACTAACATCATATTAATAGTTACATAAGAAAGTTGGTGAAAAATATGATACTTAAACCAGGTCTTAACGTAATACTAAATTTAGTAAATAATCCTCAAGAAAATGAGGAATCTAAAGAGTCTATTAATGATGATGTTAATAATAGTATAAATAATAATACAGAAAATAAAGGAACCTGAAATATCAGGTTCCTTTATATCTTTTAAGATGTAACTTTAGTTTTTCTTGTTCTTTTTAGCTTATCTTCTACTGCTTTTTCTTTAGTAGATTTAGAAGACTTTCTTGATATTTTCTCTTTAATAACTTTTTTAGATGAGCTACTGTCATCATTTACTTTACTCAAATCTTCAATAAACTTATCTTGAGCATCTTTAATAATACTCTTATCAGAATCTGTTAATATCTTAAGAAGATCCTTTTTAACATGGTTATTTATAGCACCTTGCTTTTCAATATTTTCCATAATAAGTTTATCAAGTTCTGATTTAGTAATAACAGGTCTCTCTTCAAGTATAGTTTCTCTAATATCATATAAAGTTTCTATTAAATAAGCCTGATAATCTGTAACAAGGAAGTGCTCGCCACCAATAATATGATCTGATATACTGTCTTCAGATAAGACTTTTACTCTATCTTCATCATTAACAAATTCAAGAGATAGTCCTAAAGTTTTTAAAGTTACATTAAATATTTCAGCAACTCTATTAGTATATGATTTATCTATTTTATGGATAGCATTAGGATCATTATCATCTGTAAATAAAAGCTTAATAAGATCACGTCTTCCTTTAATACTAGTTCTGTATAAAGCATGGAACAAAGCAATATCTTCGGAAATGATTCCGATCGAGAAGTTGTAATTATGTTAGCTATATGTTACCATATAGATCAGACTATATCTTCATTAATATTACTATTACCATAATATTAATGCTCTGCACTTCGAATTATTATAATAATTCTACTCTACTTGTTTATTTTCATAATTATTTCTATTATGATATACTTTCGATAGTCGTTGGACCGTGCTCTATATAAGAGTATTGGCTGCTGATTGTCTTTATAAACAAGAGTTTCCAGCAATTCACAGAGTTTATGCACACCCAACATTAAGTGTTTCATATTCACCAAACCTAATACATGATGAAGACTTTTGTTCCAAATGCTTCTTTGATTTAAAGGATCTAATTGGTAATGACCTATTATCAATAGCACCAGATGACCTAGCACTAAATCCTCTACGATCACTTTGTTTAAGCTTCGATTAACCATATATGTTTCCACATATGTCTGACTATATCTTCAATCATATTACTATTACCATAATATAATTGCCACCCACTTCGGAATTATTTCCTACTCTACTTACTTCTTCACTAGTATCTTTCTTACTAGTTATGCTTTCGATAGTCGATGAACCTTATTCTATATTTATATAGAATATTGGCTGCTGATTGTCTTTGTAAACAAGAGTTTCCAGCAATTAAAGTGGTTTTGTATCCTCAAGTATAGTTTAAGGATGTACATCTCACCAACAAATCCTTTTGTTAAAGTTTTGATTTCTCTACCCCATTTTCTTATATATAAATCATCTTCTTTAATGAATTTAAATTTTTCAAGAGCATGAATACATCTATAAAATACTGGAGTAGTTTCTGCTAAATTTTCAAGATGTATATAAATACCATCATTTATAGCAGAATCAATGTAGTCATGTTTTTCACTTGTAGTCATAGCTTTATAATCGTTGTAGAAATGAACACATTGTTCTTCATTGAAGACATTTATAAAATCAAATAAAAGCCGCTCTTTTTCTTTATATGATTTTAACTTCTTCATTTCTTGTTGTGTTTGATAAGCACAGCCATTTACGAAAAGTTCAGTAAGAACCTGAGCAGTCGTGCGATTTACAATGGCTAATAAATTAAGCTGTAAATCTACTCTTCTACCATCTTTTGTAAATGGCATATCTTCATCTTTACAAATTTTAGCTATGACTGATTTATTACCATATCTCATGGTTATTCTATATGTTACCATATAGATCAGACTATATCTTCATCTTATATACTATTACCATATATAAGATGCCTCTCATTTCCATTCTTATGAATGTACTCTACTTGGTTACTCTTATAGATATTTCTTCTATAATACCCTTTCGATAGTCGTTGAACCTTACTTATTGTTAATAAGTATTGGCTGCTGATTATCTCTACAAACAAGAATTTCCAGCAATTAAAGAGGTTTTAAACGAGCAGATATGTTTACCCGTTACTTTACATCCTTTGGTTATAGGAGCATCTCTTTTAACAGTGATTACTATTTGCATATCACCTGAGAACTGATCAGCATCAACCCATTTTTTATCAGTATCTAGAAATAGTTTTGCTCTACTATAAAGATAATCAAGTTCTCTTGAGTACTTTTCTTTACCATCAGATTCTTTACACTTATCTCTTATCTTTTTACAGATTTGGTATATCTTGAGATAGTATTCATTTTGTGCTTTTAAGTATTTAAGAAGCTGTCTGTTAAAAGAAGTTTCTGTAATATCTGATACATTACTGAATATAGTGATATCAACAATTTCTTCTTCTTTATCAACATAATAGACATTATCACCCTCATGTATTTCTCTAAGAGATGATTCTTTAAAGTCATATAAAAGTTGATTATTGAACTGCCTTCTACTAGCACAAAGTATATCTGATGTAAATTCTCCTATATCAGGGATTACTTTGTATTCATCCTTTTCACCATATAGATTTAGAAGATAATCATCACCATTTAAATTAACAGTAATATCTTCAGTCTCTATAGAAGTGAAATCTTTGCAGAAAGATTCTGATGCTATTGCAGCATCTTCTGATGAGAATGGGTCAAGTGTATATGCAACAGTTACATTTCTTCCATATGAATAATTTATGTCTTCATCATATGATGTTGATTTCATATATACTTGATCTTTAGGAATTGTATCACCCACTTCAAACTCATCAATAACATCATTTACAATATCGAATCCAAAGTTTTCTGCAAGGGATTCACATGGTTTTCTTTCAATTACATCATATGTATGAGTAGTTTTATCATACACAAATAGTTTGTAAATTTGTGGATTATCAATAATGCCATCATACTTTACAACTTTATTGATAATTTTTAAATCATGTTTTGCTCTCTTGTATCCATTAGAATTATCACCAACAAGATTTTCAGTATTTGTAAATACTTTTGGGAACAATCCATTCTTTAAATTAAGATACTGCTTGATATGAGATGTAAACATTGTTCCTCGCATAGCATTAATATACGACGGGTAAGTCTGTAATATTTAATATATATCGTTACATATATATTGAGTATAATACTCCTCTATTTTATAATAGAGCATAGACTATATCATTATCAATATAACTATTACCATTATATTGACACTGAGCACTTCCACCGTCAATCACTTACGGTGTACTCTACTTGGTTACTCTTATAGATATTTCTTCTATAATACCCTTTCGATAGTCGTTGAACCTTACTTATTATTAATAAGTATTGGCTGCTGGTTATCTCTATAAACAAGATGTCCCAGCAATTCACTCAGTTTTCTACAATAGTTACCTAATGTAGGCTCCTTATTGAAGCATACTCATTCCAAGTAGTGATGGTGAACCCATAAGATTCTTATCGGCTTCCTCTAACTTTTGTACAAGATTATATCTTTGTATTTCAGCCATAATTATTCAATCCTTTCATATTTTTACCGAGCGGCATAAAAATAATGTATTATCATTTTTAAAAACCTGCTAGGTAAAACGGTTTAAACTATTGTGTGATAAAATATAAAAAATAAGAGTAGGATTTCCTACTCTTATTTTCTTTTAGTTCTTTCTCTGTGGTCCTTGTCAATTCTCATATCCATAGCATATTTGTGCCTAGATTTTTTAACTTCTTCATTAAGTTTACAAAAATCTAGATAATATGAACATGTTGTGTGACAAGTACTACTTCTACCAGTTTCTTTAGTACATCCTTTACATGGCGAAGCATTTTTTCCTAGCTTGATGATATCCCCCATAATAAGCCACAACCCTTTCTGTTATATCAAATAAATAATATATAATCAAATTATAATTTGTCACTAGGAGATGATTCTGTAATAATTTTATTAATATGCTCTTTGATATAATCAAGTTCTGCATTAATTTTAAGCATGTCATCTTTACTTATTATAGTATTAACTGGTGTAAGAGATTCGAAATGAATACCAGCAGTTTCTTCACTCTCTTTATTATCACCATTTATACCACTAAGTATTGTACTTATAATAAATGCTGATGCTTTTCTTCTATCAGTTACCTTACATCTAATCATAAAATATTCACCTTCAGGAGGAGCTTTAAATAAATTTACACTTTTATCATTCATAAGCATATATATGTTTTCATCACTAGCTTCTGGTACAATTTTCATTTTTTATTAATCCTTTCTGCTTATATTATATACTTATTATAGGGCTGGACTATATGAATCCAGCCCTATACATTTTAACAATTAATCGTCATATAAATCATATATGAGATCATTGTTAATCTCTTCTTGATATACATTACCTATGTAAGATTTTAATGTATCATCTATTGTTGCTTTCATTTCCTTAATAAGCTCTGGCTTTTCTTTAAAGTCTTCAAGCATATTCTTTTGTGAGAATGTTGTTGTAAATCCTTTAAAGTGATAATGAGCTCTATTACCTTCAAGTTTATCGATAGATTTAGCAAGGTATACAGAGCTTCTTATAGGGTCAATACCAGTATTTCTATTAAATACTAATACGCAACTTTCACCAGCTGCAGATACTCTAGATTTTATAATATCAAGTTTTACACCAAATCCTGTAAAACCATCATCTTCTATAGTATACTTATCAGAACTCATACCTGTACATCTAATAAGAATTTGAGCATTAAACAGTGGTGCCCATCCTGCAGCAGGAGCTTCATCTGGTCTAAGTCCAAGTACCATTCCAGGTGCTTTAATAATGCCCATACCAGGATTAGTCTTAATCTGATTTACTGCAATTAAAATAATATTAGCTTCTTTTAATATAGGAAGAAGTTCATTAAGAAGTCTTCCTATTTCACCAGTAAGTCTCATCTTCTCTGTCTGAGACATGATTTCTGATGCTTCTTCAATTGTCTTATCACCAAGTCCAGAACTTAAAGTTGCAAACGAATCAAGGACATATACTGTTGGCTGAAGCATTATAATTTCTTTACCAAACACATTCTTTTTACCAGTATCATATAAATACTTATCTTTATTATTAACCTTTTCATTATAAGTATCTACAATCATTGCTTTAAGATCATTTAATGATATCTTAGTTTGTCTAAGTAGATACTTTTCTTGGAGCATATCAAGAGGATACTTTGTTAATGATTGTACTCTTGAATAGTCTGTTGCTCCCTCACAATCTATATGAATTACAGTACCAGCTTCAAATGGTCTTACTATATTACCAGCAATCTGTATAGCCATAGATGTTTTGGCACCACCAGGTTTACCAACAAGACATACATATGATCCTGATGTAATTCCAAGATTTAAATATGTTGATTCTATTTCATTATCTTTTCCCTTTACATATACTCTATGACCTAGTCTATAGTCAAGAGTCGGGAATCCAGTTTTATAAGAGATGATATTAGTATCATCTTCATAATATCCTTTTGCCTTTTTACCTTTAGCAGCATCATTTAACCGCAAGGCATCAAGTAGTGGATTTTTGTAACTATTTTCTTTAGTTTTTGCCATTTTTTATTTATCCTTTCTTAATAATTAGAAGTTCGTATGCAATGCGTAGCATGACCAGGATAACCAAGGTATGGAGTTTCATCTACATCCTGTATGCACTTATATTTATCAACACATACCCAACTTCCATTTTTATGTTTTTTGTGTTCATTTGGATAATGCATCCAACATGCACAATCCCATGAACATTTTTTATGAATTACTTTTTTATGAGTTACCATAATATTTTTCCATTTCTATGCGATTTTGGATTAAATATAAGAATAACCGCCTGCTTAAATATAGGCTAGTTATTCTTATAAAACATATTATATCGTCGCATTAAATTTATGTTATATGGTAATTTAAAAAATATATTATAAAATATAGACTACTAGTAATATACTAGTAGTCTATTTAATTTAATCTTCAAGTAAAGATAAAAGTTCAAGCTTTTCACATTCTGTAATATATCCAGCATCATATGATTCATATATAGCAAGCTTAGTATCTACAACATCATTGTATGAATTATATACTACAACTTTACGATCAGGTTTAATATTGTTACCTTCAGCAGCTGTTGTTGATTTCACTTTATATGCACGCATACGACTTTTATCAGGATGAGAATTCCTTACTGAATCTGGCATAGAATCATTACTATTCCTTTTTCTATATGATATCTCATCTTTTATTTTTTGCATATTTGCATATGACCCAGATTTTCTAGCTTCTGGTATATAATCTTTCCCTATACGATGCATTCTTTTTAATTCTTTGATGTCATATATAACATCATCCTTACTAAGCTCAGTCCTACGATTACCTGTCCTATGACCAGCTCTATATAGTAGTGCGTCTGATGCTCCAGCAGATTTACTATCCAAGTGTCTATATGCATTATCAGATGCCAATTTTTTATCATTTATATATTTTTGTGGAAGTCCATTTTTTTCAGCAGCATCTGCTAGTTTACGATCGTTAATATAAGTATTAATATCTTTACCATATATTTTATCTAAAGCATTACCTTTAGATTCTTCTATATACTGATTTATCATATCACATACTTCCTCAATAGTATAATTATCATTCATTATATGAAACCTTCCTTCCTATTAATATATTAAAGGAACATTCCTTTAATATATTAATAGTATAATAATAGACTACTAGTAATATACTAGTAGTCTATTTTTTCATATATTTAAATAATGATTTACAACTTCATATATAATTGGATTCTTATTATAATCTTCTTCTACTATGAAATCATAAATGTAATCATAAGATGATTCTAAAAGTCTACCAGTATCTGATAATAATATTTTATTTAGTGTTTCATATATATTATTATTAGATTCTGTCGCTACAGCAAGTCTATTTCCTGAATCTCTCATTTTATTTATATTATCCATAGATAGTGCGAGCTTTTTAGTAATAGGTTCATATTTAGAAGCAAGCCTCTTCATATCTTGAATTTGTTCTTTTTCACTAGCCTTCTTTCTATCATTATCAGCATACTTTTTTATATCGGCTCTAAATTGCTTTAATTTATCTTTAGCAGTATTAACTACTTTTTGAGCTTCCTTATCTATAGGATCGTCAGAAGTTGGTACTTTAGTTACTGCAATGAGATTTAATGTCCAATCTATAGGGCCAAGTGGTATAAGCTTAGTTGCAGAAAATGCTGCGAGTTTAACACCTGTTCCAACTTTAGCCTCTATATCCATTTTCTTTTCAGCTTCAACTTTCTTTTTAGCAAACTTATTATATATTGATATACCAGATCCTACAGATTTATGTATAGCTTTATTAGCCGAATCATTTATAATAGTTGCTGGCTTATCCAAAGTCTTCATTGTTTTATTGACGACTTTATCAGAAGTCTTCAGTATTTTATCAGCTATTTTATTAGGATGCTTAATACCATCAAGTTTCATCATGTCTTTATAGTCTTTATTTTCAGCAGATTTCTTTTCAGCTTTTGTTATAACATCATCGATTATAGTATGTACAGATTCTTCTACATAATCATCTTTATAGTAATCTCTCCATTTTTTAAGATATTTTTCATCATCAAGATATCCTTTATAATGTCTTGGATCTAATATATTCTTTGTATAAACTGCAGCTTTTTGTACTTTATTAGTAGCATCTTGAGCATCTCTTTTTGATGCTCTATGATTAGATTTAAGTACTGATGCACCAAGTATCATGACTGGATAATCTTTAAATCTAGATGGTTCAAACCACTGAAATAACTGAATTCCTTCAATGCAGAATTTTTTATTTTTATGAGACTTAGCATAACTTATGGAATAATCTATAAACTTTTCAAGTATAGGAATTTCATATGTTTTCTCAGTAGTAGTCTTTTGCATTTCTTCTAACGACATTCTATATTTCTTTCCTGGTCCTTTGAAATATGAATAAATAAGATCACCATACTCTTTAAGATTTTCATCAGTAAATCTATACTGTTCTATAACATCATCAAGTGAATAACTTTCTGTCGCAATTTTAGATCCAGTAGTAGATTTGGCAGAACCTGAGTGCCCTGTAATAAATATAATATTACAATCACCGTTATCCCATTTATCTTTATTATGAAATATAGTTTTATTATCAAATATGACTGATTCATTTACATAAGATTCAGTTTTATATTCTTCAAATTCATTGTCTATTAAATAATTAGATGGGATTTTGTGTGTAAGTATTTTACTATTTAAATTCTTATCAGATAAATGATATAGCGAGCCGCTATCTTTGTTCATTTTTGTATAATTCCTTTCTTTGAAATATTAAAGTATTGTCAAATTATCTATTAAATTAGTATTATTTAGATCTATTAAATAATATTATATTAACTATATTATGATAATATATCATCATTATAGAGTACAAATTTATCGCAGTATAATAAAACTTCATAAAATTCAGTTTAATTACTAAAACAGTTCCTTAAATACGTATTTAGTGGTTAATTTGTTAACCACGTCTACAATTTTATAGAAAGGAGCCTTAAATATATGGCTACAACGTATGTACATACAAGGATGTCAGTCGTAGACTCATCCGCAAATGTAAAAGTGTTATATCCCGAAACTACTGGGGCTGACGTCACAGTAAGTAGGGCTAGTAACACAAATATACCTAGCAGCGTTGCTACTGCTCAAGATTTAGCTAATGTTCTTGCAGCAAGTGCATTTGCTGTACCCATTGATGACACATCAACAACATCTACAACAAAAGGATGGAGTGCATCAAAACTTAATACGCAGATCACTGCGATAAATAGCAAGCTACCCTTTAGCCTTGCTATTAGTAATAATTCATATGGTTATAAGACTACTAGTGGGACATTTGTGGCTTTTAGGGGTGACAGTACCGATACATATACTTATGCATCAGGTAGCACCGGTGGTACTGTCGATTTAGGTGCTAGAAATAATTATCGTTATGTAAATGCTTCCAATGTATATAGTAAGGGTAAAGGTGATGGTGTTACTACTCATACTGGTACTTATACATTAACAAGTAGTGATTTTGGAGCTACTAAAGATATGGGTGCTACTCATACATATAGATATATATCAGTACCAGCTAAACCTTCAAATACCAAAACATTCGTGGCAACTACTAAAAGTGCGAAAATTGATATGGGTGCTGATAATAATTACCGATATGTAAATACTAGCGGTGTACCCTATTCTAACGTGTATGTAAGTTCACACGGTCAGGTATATAGTCTCCCAGCGACTATACGAGTAGGAAATCCGGGAAATACTGATGAGGTATATGTAACGGTAAATGGTGATCGTAGAAAAACAGCCGCTGAGGTTGCTTTTTCTTTCGGCTGATTTTTGCATATCTCCGTGTCTTTTTATTGTTCTCTATCATCTGGAACTCAGATTGCAACTAAATCTGGAACTGTAAGTGCTGGTGGGGCAGCTAGTGTTGCTTATACCGCTGCAAATGGAGATGTTTTAATCGGATTATGCTTTTTGGAATATGGATATACGCCTAGAAGCATATCTTTCAACACTAATACCAAGCATGCACTATATCTTATTATAGTGCATGCTTGGCGTGCATAGTAAGTGGAAGCGGGACATTTACAGTAGGATTTAATACGTCAGGAGGCCTTGGTGGCTATAGATTATATATATATAAATTAGCATAATGATTATAAGAGTGCTAGGAACAGCGCCGTAATTTGTATTAGCTGATTTTATATACATACATAGCAAACTACCCTTTAGCCTTGCTATTAGCGGTTCTTCATATGGTTATAAAACGACATCAGGAACATTTGTGGCTTTTAGGGTTGACAGTACCGATACATATACTTATGCAAGTGGTAGCACCGGTGGTACTGTCGATTTAGGTGCTAGAAATAATTATCGTTATGTAAATGCTTCCAATGTATATAGTAAGGGTAAGGGTGATGGAGTTACTACTCATACTGGTACTTAT
>ODAI014019883.1_pt1 | contig 14890 bp, 13 predicted proteins | sample 1539321 | NCBI WGS metagenome assembly ODAI01 (sample SAMN02144231, study PRJEB22623) | gut metagenome | biome: sheep rumen | host: Ovis aries | place: New Zealand
GATTTTTTCGAGGATGCCTGCAAGCGTTTAGGCCTGACATGAGGAAGAAGAGGACGCTTGTGCAAAAAGGGCGGAAGGGCCTAAGCATACGGAAACAATGCAAGCTTTTGGGCATCATGGACGCATCGGAGTCTGTTGAAGTCCTCCAACAGGCGATTGCGCGGTTCGGAACCCCTGAGATCATCAACTCCGCTCAGGGGAGCCAGTATCAAACGCGAGTACATCTACCTGAATCCTTGTGATAACGCCATTGAGATGCGGAAGGGAATTGAGAAGTTCATGCAGTATTACAACACTGAACGGCACCATCAGGGCATTGACAACGAAATCCCGGAGCGCAAATACGAAAACAACAAATTATTAATCCGTACCCACAAAGCTGCTTGATGTTTCACATTAATTCAATATATTTGCAGTCTCAATTATTGGGTACATTATAAGCAAACAATCCATAAAATCATAAAGCCATGAAAAAAAAACTTATTCTTATCATTCTTATATCAACGTTGTCCCTGAATGGTTGTTTAAAGATTGGGAGTGCTGGTCATGTTTTTTTTCTGGTGAAATTCAAGGCTGATTATGCTGATAATGCGCTTGCCATGAACGAAAACGAGAATGCTCATTCTGGCAAAGTCAGATACCGTGTTTTTAGCATGCACGAGCATCCCATTCAATTGATTAATGGCTTTTGTATTCATAGAGATATGTATGAAAGCGTGGTCGTCCTTTCCATCAGCCGAGAGGAAGCAACGCAAGGGACTTTCACGAGCGACAGCATAGCGAGCTTGATCATCGACGACGACCCGATAGAGGAACTGTGGCTCCGTGACGAGCAAGGGCATCGTAGGAGATTTACGGTGGATTGCTGGGATTCGGATTGCTGCCCTTACGATACTGTGGCTCTCAACGAGGTAATTGGGTCTGAGAAGCTCAATCGTTATTTTGAAAGATTAAAGTAGGAGTTCGTATGCTGTGATTAAAAACGGCATCTTTATGGGAAAGGTAAAACCATTGTTATGTCTGCCATGCGCTCAAATTCGGCGAGTACAATGTAGGCCGCAGCGGACAAGTCTTGACTCTACTTTTTATATGGCGTTTCTGCTTACTGAATACTAAAAAACATTCTTTCCAGCAAATTATTCAAATTATTCATCAAATACACATTGTAATTTGATAATTATTTATATCTTTGCAGCGTCATGACACCCAAAAAGCGGGCATAAAAGCCCGAAAAAGAATTTAAAACAACTAATTATCAATCAATTAAACGAAAGGAATTGAAAAATGAAAAAATTCGTGATAATTGTAGCGTTGCTGGCCTCTGCATTCTTTGCCGTTGGGCAGAACATCGAACACGGGGTTTCCATAGAGGCCGGGTTTTCGATGATTGACGAGGCGAAGGGTCCTTGTCTCGGGGCTCGTTACTTGATGGGTCTCAATCCCTATCTTAACCTTACCGCTTCCCTCGCGGCTTCTAATGGTTTTTTCTATGACGAGTCGGTTAACCATCACCACCATTCGGCCTGCTTTTACACTGCCGGCGTAGGCATTGGTGGGCAGTTGGCTTTTCTCAAAAGATGCACAGCACGACTATTGGCTGAAGGGGGAGCCTCGATGTTCGCCAGGGAGAACTATATGTATGTGCAACCATCGGCATCAGGGACTGTAGAAGTATCAGTGAGGCTGAAGCATGGTCTGGAATTGGGTGCGTTTGTCAGAAAGACCTGGATGATAAGCGGCAATCTTATCCCTGCTTCAGTTGTAGATATAGGCATCGCCGTCAAATTCCAGATCAAGTAACTGACCAAAACCAAAGTGTATAATCATTTCAACAAATACATTGTCGAAAACAAAATGAATCAAAAATGAAAACTCGAAGAATCCTAATGGGAGCCTTGGCTCTCGCAGTGGCAGCCGCCGCCGTGGTGGGCTGCAAGAAGGAAAACGAAAAGCAAACGGAGGCGCCAGCCGCAGTGCAGCAAGCGGACGAGCCGCACGACTACACCCTCGCCGAAATTATTGAGGCCATGACAGAAGAGGAAGGCAAGGCCTTCTTCGAAAACCAACCCATCAAAGACTACACCTATGCTTGCGAATCGGTGCTGAACGATTGCGATGACAATGCGAAAGCCCAAGGGACACCCTATGTTGTTTCATGGGTGCTGAAGAATCCCAATAATACGTGTGATCCCACCAAGCCAGGCGCTTGTCTTGTCATTCTCAAAAAAGAAAGTTCTTCCATGCAAGCCAACGTTATGGGCTACTTTGAGGATGGCAAGTTGGTTCTCGTGCCAATCACCGAGGACGACGGCTTTACCGCCGATGGCTATTTGGCGATAGGAGCACCCATTGAAGTGCAGTACGACTCCATCGTCATCCAAGAAGGCATCTATACGGCCTATTACGACGAGGAAACGGGAAGATATGCAGCCGTGGCCGTGGATTTTTATAGGACGAAATAAGGCCTTTTTTGGAAAAAGAAGCCAAGGATGCCGAAATTTTCGGCATCCTTTTTCGACTCATGTGCATTTAATGACTACCTTTGCAAAGACAAACGATAAAAATTGAAAACAAATGACAAACAAAACTTTAAAAAACATTCGTATTTGCTGCTATGTGGCAATAGTCTTTTGCCTCGTTTGGGCTATCTCGTCGGTAATCAATACAGTTTCTTCGTTCTCTTCCCATCCTATCGATTGGCCGAATGGCAAGATGGGGAAAATCTTTGTTCTCGTTTGCTACGCGGCAGGCTCAATTGCCATGATAGGCCTGTGCATCAAAGCCGTTGCCAATGTGATGAAAGGTGTTCGCGAAAACAACGTATTTCCCCGAAGCAACGAGAAACTGCTGTTTTGGATCGCCTTGGCCGATTTCGTCTATCTTTTGGGTCATTTGAATCTTCAGGTTTTATGGAATGAAGATTTACTGTTTGCACTTACCCCCGATGTTTTCCTTACCCCCTTCTTCCTGCTCTTCTTCGCCTTCATGTACAAAGTGGCCGCCGATGCGGTGGAGGAAAACAATTTAACCGTCTAAACAGACGCGAGACTTCGAGACACGAGACGCGGGACGGAATTGGTCTCGTGTCCCGTGTCCCGAAGTCCCGTGTCAAAAAATGCTGATTCGACTATGATAATAATGAACTTAGATGTAATGCTCGCCAAGCGCAAGATGCGCTCCAATGTGTTGGCCGAGCGCATTGGCCTCACACAGGCCAACCTCTCCATCCTCAAGACGGGCAAGGCCAAGGCCATCCGTCTCAACACCCTCGATGCCATCTGCCGCGAGCTGCAATGCACGCCGGGAGATATTTTGGAATATCGTGAGGATGAAAACAAGAACAGTGAGCCATGAAAAAACTGCACTTTGTTGCCGTAACAATTGTTTTGCTCTGCTTAAGTAGCTGCAACACCCTCGCCCCCATGATCTTCGGCTTCCGCGAAATCAACGGCTACGATGCGGAGCAATGCGAGAAATTCTACAAGAAACTGCCCAAGGACTTTGCTTTCACGCCTTTGGTGTGCGACGAAGAGCAATTCAGGCAAGTCAGCAACCTCGGCGCTGACTCAATGCAGATGAAGGACCTCTACCAGCCGCTGAAAATCATGTACTTCCACGGCGACAGCCTTGTTTCGCTTCACATCAATTGCTACTGCCCGCCCACGCTCGGCTTCAATCTGAATTGGAACTACAACCACCAGTTCGAAGTGTTTCCGCCGCGCACTTCAGTGCCTTTGGACGGCTATGCGCTGAAACGCAGCGACATGCAAGCCGTTTTCCCAGAAATCGCTGGGGAGAAGGGCTACACGGTGCTCGTCTTTTGGACCAATATGCTGCACAAAATCTCCAAATCGGAAATCAAGACGGTATATAAGAACTTGAAGAAACACGGTCCTTCGACAGGCTCAGGAACAGTGGAGGTCTATCTCATCAACAACGACATTCCGCTGACAGAATCGCTCCACGAAACGGAATGATTTATCAGGCTTTTTCATCAAAAAACCATTTTCCCGGCCACTTTTGCAGTAGGTTCGGAAAAATGCACTATATTTGCGCCCAAATATTAATGAAGGAAGAATGTCTGAAAACAATTTCTCAACCGAATACGCCGACTTGCGCCCGTTGCACACCTCAAGCTATGGCAACAGTCGGCTCTTCACCGCGCAAAACAACGGCCGCAAGGTGGTCGTCAAAGCCCTGAAGGCCGACCGAGCCGACAATCCGCAATGTCGCGCCTCGCTGCGCAGCGAATACGACATGACGGCCTCGTTTGACAACAAGTTCGTCAGAAAGGCCATCGATTTTGTCCGGATCGATGGCTTGGGCGACTGCATCATTCTCGAATATGTCGAAGGCAAGTCGTTGGCCGAGCATGTGCGCGTGGGCACCTTGTCCGAAAAACAAGTGAAGAACGTCCTGGTCGATGTTTGCGACGGCCTTTCCTGTCTCCATCGCAACCAAGTGGTGCACGGCAACCTTACCCCAGAAAACATCATGGTTTCCGCCGACGGCAACCGAGCCAAGCTGATTGACATCGGCGTTCCCGTAACCGATCCTGGTGCCGACCGCGAACTGCTCATCAAGGAGATGGAGATGGTGGCTCCCGAAATCATCAAAGGAGAGGATTTCGATGTGCGTGCCGACATCTATTCCTTGGGCAAGATCATGGAATTCATCGGCGAGCGCAACATCACGAAACAGTTTCTGCCCGTAGCCACGCACTGCACGCAATTCTCCAAGGAGCAACGGTACGACAGCATCTCGGAAGTCAGGTCGGGCATCACCAAGGGGCATCCCGTGGTGAAAACCCTCGTGCTGCTACTGCTGTTTGCCCTGCTCGCCGTATTGGCATTCATTTTTGTGCCAAGAATCAGATCCAACGTGATGATGGAACGTGCTGCGCGAAAGGAAGTCGATTTCAACCGTGCCGTCGGTGTCATTCAAAGCGAAACACCAGCCCTGTGCGAGAAATACCGCCTGACTTCGCTCTCCGAAAAACTGTCACCCAACTGGAGCGACGACAGCCTTCGCCTCGTCCAAACCTTGATGCCGTTTTTCGGCACTGAAGACTACAAGGCAAGAGGCTTGAAGGCCATGGATGACCAAAGAACCCAAATAGAGAACAGCAGGCAAAACGACTTCAACATACTTCTGCTCAACGAGTTCAAGAACGCCAACGACAGTCTGGCCGTCGCGCTCAAGGCAGTGCTGGTGGAGCCTACCGACGAACAACTGCTCAAGGAAGCGCAAAAGTGGCATGGACGAATGAAATAATTCCGCAGAAATGGAGTTATAGTTTTATCAAAAAACGACGACAAAAGTGCAAAGAAAGACGAATATCATCCTGGCATTGGGCTGCATGATGAGCTTGCTGCTCATGAGTAGCTGCAACACAAAGAAAAACACCCTCACGAGGCGTATGTACCACAACTTGACCAGCCATTACAACGTGTATTGGAACGGTGAGAGGAGCCTCCTGGATGGCGACAAGCAACTGCGGACCGCCGTGAAAGACGACTATTCCCAAGTGTTGCGCGTATATAACTACGGCACGCAACAAAACGGCATGAGCCTTAACTCCACGATGGACCGAGCCTTGGAAAAGACCTCCATCTGCGTCCAAAAGCACTCCATGAAGTTCGGTAGCCGCGAGCGCGTGCGCTGGATCGACGATGCCTACCTCGTCATGGGCAAGGCGCATTTCTACAAGCACGACTACATCCCCGCCAAACGCACCTTCGATTTTGTGGCCACGGAATACAACTACAACGACATAGCCTACGTCGCCAACCTGTGGCTGGCCAAGACCTACATCCAAACCGAGGAATACCCCAAGGCCATAGCTGTCATCGAACAACTGCAAGCCAGGACCGCCGGACTGAACAAGCTCCCCAAAGAGCTTCAACGCAACATGGACTTCAGTATTGCCGACTACTACATCGCCACCAGAGACTACAACAACGCCGTCAAATACCTGAAAAGCGGCATCGTGATGAACAAAGACCGCGACTTGCGCACCCGCGCCATGTTCATCTTAGGGCAGATCTACATGCGCCAGAACGACGCCGAACGCGCCACGGCCCAATTCAAGAAAGTCATCAAGCGGAATCCCGTCTATGAAATGGCCTTCGAGTCGAGGATGAACATCGCCAAAATGGGCAATGCCGACAACGCCAAGGAGCTTTACAAAATGCTCAACAAGATGCTCCGCGACCCCAACAACGAGGAATACGCCGACCGCATCTACTACGCCATGGCCGAACTGGCCCTGCGCGAAGGCGATGAAAACCGCGCCATCAATTATCTTCGCAAGTCGGTGAGGGCCTATAAAGACAATCCCATACAGCGTGCACAATCGTCGCTGAAAGTGGCCACCATGTATTTTGAACGCACAAACTACGAACTGGCACAAGCCTACTACGACACAGCCGTGACCAGCATGGACCGCGAACACCTTGGATACGACAGCATCCTCAATATCTCGCAAACCCTGAACGAATTGGTGATGTATGCCAACGTAGTCCGCGACCAAGACAGCCTCCTGCGTGTGGCCGATATGGATTCTGCTTCTCGCAATGTGTTGATTGACAAAATCATCGCCCAGCTTATCGAGAAAGAGAAAGCAGAAAAAGAGCGCCGCGAATACGAAGAACAACTCGCACTGATGGGCTCGACCATAGGCGACGTGCCCGTAAGCAACGACCCGATCGGCAACAATGCCAGCGCCTGGTATTTCTATAACTCGACAGCCATTTCGAGAGGCATGACCGAGTTTACCAAAAAGTGGGGCATGAGGAAATTGGAAGACAATTGGCGCATCAGCGACAAGCAGAGCATGTTAGCCATGACAGGAGAAGGGCTGAGCCCCGAGGAACAGACCGCCGCAAAAGACGCCAAGGCCAAGCAAGACTCGCTGAACGCCAGCTACACACCTTACGACCGCGGCTACTACATCAAAGACCTGCCCTTCGAGCCTGCCCAACGCGAAATATGCGACTCGCTCATCGCCGACGGACTCTATAACCTCGGCTTCCTCTACATGGACCGCCTCGCCGACTTGCCACGCTCCATCGAATCCTACAAGACCCTCGACAGGCGCTATCCAGGCAACAAAAAGGAACTGCCTACATGGTATGCCCTTTACAAAATGTATAACGACCTCTCCGATACCGAAAACGCCATCGTCTACAAAGGCAAGATCATCGACAAATACCCCACTTCGAGCTACGCCCAATTCATCAACGACCCCGACTATTTCAGCAAGCTGGAAGCTCAGGAAAAGGTGGCCTCCGATTTCTACGCCAAAACCTACGACGCCCTCGAGCAAGGACAATTCTATCGCGTGAAGATGAACGCCGAGCGCGCCATGCAGCTTTACGAAACCGACACCGCCTTGATGCCGCGATTCGCCTTCCTCCACGCAGTGGCACAAGGACGACTCGTTTCCATCGACACGATGGCTTTCGCCTTGTATGACCTCGTGAAAAAGTATCCCAACAGCAGCATAACCCCGTTTGCACAACAAGTGCTCGAAAACGCGAACGAGGAATACCAACTGGGCATGGTGCTGAAAGGACTCGACGTGGAAGGCGGCAACGAGAAACCAGAAGTGAAAAAAGCCGCCCCATATACCTATGAACCTAAAACCGAGCACTTTGTGATGATTCTTTGCTCCACACCCCAAGTGCGCATCGACCCGCTCATGGTCCGCATCAGCGACTTCAACAAGAAAGAACATCGCACACGCACCTTCAACGTGAAGAGCGTCGTCGTTGACGACAAACAAACCATCGTAACCATAGGCAATTTCGATGGCGAAAAGCAGGCTGAAGACTATATTACCTCATTGTTCCTTTCCGACTATGTCTTTGGCGGCATCGAAAAATCAAACTATTCGGTGCTTCCCATCTCCGTGAAAAACTACCCCGTGTTTTATCAGGCGAAGGATTTGGACGAATACATGACGTTCTTGAAATCAAACAAATAATACTATATATATGAGAGAAATGGAATCACCAGTACGCAACCTTATCGGTAACGGAACGGTTATCAAAGGTGACATCGAATCGAGCGGCGACATTCGCATCGACGGACGCCTCATCGGCTCCCTGAAATCGAACGGCAAAGTCATCATTGGCCAAACAGGAATGCTCGAAGGTGACATCACATGCAAGCAAGCCGAAATATCGGGCAACGTAAAAGGCACCATCGCCACAGAAGAACTGACCGCCCTAAAATCGACCTCGAAAGTGGAAGTGGAACTGACCACCAAGCAACTACTGATAGAAGTGGGAGCCCAATTTACTGGCAAATGCAGCATGGGTCAGGCCTCGACCGTCGAATTGCCCAAGCAAAAAATAGGCTGACGATGAACGAAGAAAAGAAGAAGCGATACTTCGGCTACGAAGCCGTCGAGCATTTCGATGAAGAACGGTTGGCCAAGCTGCAAGAGCATTACACCGCCATCCTTGAGCTCTTGGGCGAAGACCCACAGCGCGAGGGCCTTCAGAAAACCCCCTTGCGCGTGGCCAAGTCGATGCAGTTCCTCACCCACGGCTACGAGCTCGACCCGATGGAAATCCTGCTCTCGGCCAAGTTCAAGGAAGACTACCGCCAGATGGTCATCGTCAAGGATATTGAGGTGTATTCGCTCTGCGAACACCACCTCATCCCCTTCATCGGCAAGGCGCATGTGGGATATATTCCCAACGGCTACATCACCGGCCTGAGCAAGATAGCCCGCGTGGTGGAGGCCTATTCGCGCCGACTTCAGGTGCAGGAACGTCTGACGACCCAAATCAAGAATGCCATCAACGAGGCACTGCACCCCTTGGGCGTGGCCGTGGTCATCGAGGCACGGCACCTTTGCATGTCGATGCGCGGCGTGCAAAAACAAAGCGCGGTGACCACCACGAGCGACTTCATCGGGGCCTTCGAGCGCGAGTCGACACGCGAAGAGTTCTTCCAACTGATCGGAACGAAGTTGAGTTAGGAGGTAGGAATCTGAAATCTGAAATTTGAAATCTGAAATCTGAAATCTGAAATTATAAAATACTTATGATTAAAGCATACGTTTTTCCCGGACAGGGAGCACAATTTGTGGGCATGGGCAAGGACTTGTACGAAAAGTCGTCCCAAGCCAAGGACATGTTCAAAAAGGCCAACAGGATCCTGAAGTTCGACATCACCGACGTGATGTTTGAAGGCACCGACGACGACCTGCGCCAAACCAAGGTGACGCAACCCGCCATCTTCCTCCATTCGGTCATCCTCGCCTCGTTGCTCGACGACTTCGAACCGAGCATGGTGGCCGGCCATTCGTTAGGCGAGTTCTCGGCCCTCGTCGCCAACAAGGTTTTGACCTTCGAGGACGGCTTGCGCTTGGTGAGCAAGCGTGCCATGGCCATGCAGAAGGCCTGTGAGGTGCAGCCTGGAACGATGGCCGCCGTGGTGGGTGCGGAAGACAGCCTGATTGAAGAGGTGTGCGCCTCCATCAAGGATATGGTGGTGGTGCCGGCCAACTACAACTGCCCAGGCCAATTGGTCATCTCAGGCTCGGTGGAGGGCGTGGCCGCCGCTTCCGAGAAGCTGAAGGAAGCCGGTGCAAAGCGCGTGGTGCCGCTCAGCGTGGGCGGCGCGTTCCACAGCCCGCTGATGGAGCCCGCCCGCTTGGAACTGGCCGAGGCCCTCAACGAAACCACCTTCAGCCAAGGCATCTGCCCGATCTACCAAAACGTCACCGGCCAGTCGGTCAGCGACCCCGAAATCATCAAGAAGAACCTCATCTCGCAACTCACCGCCCCTGTGCTGTGGACGCAAACCATGACAAACATCTTGGCCAACGGCGCGAGGAGCATCGTCGAAGTGGGTCCCGGAACGGTCTTGCAAGGCTTGTTCCGCAAGTTAGACCGCAACCTCGACCTTTCGAGCGCAACGTTTTGAAGCCCTTGTCTTGATGTATGGAAAACCCACGGACACGACCTTTCTATGTCGGCCTGCTGCTGATGGCAGGCATCCTCATCGGCCTATTAATTAATAAAGGAGGAAACACACGCCAAACCGCGTTGCCCGTTTCGGACTTCAGCAAGTTCGACGAGGTGATGTGGCGCGTAGGAGAGGACTATGTCGACGAAATCAACGAGGACGAGCTGCAAGACGAGGCCATAGCCGCCATGATGGAGCATCTCGACCCGCACAGCCAATACGTCTCGCTCGAAGAATTCGATGCGATGAACGACCCGCTCTTGGGCGGCTTCGAGGGCATCGGCGTGCAGTTCCGCATCGAGAAAGACACCGTCGCCATCGTGAGCGTCATCAAGGGCGGACCGTCCGAAAAAGTCGGCATCCTCGCCGGCGACCGCATCGTCTACGTCGACGACACGCTTGTGGCAGGCGTGAACCTCAAGAACGACGACGTGATGCGCAAGCTGAAAGGCCCCAAGGGCACCAAAGTTAAAGTGACCATGCAGCGGCATGGCATCGAGGGCCTGTTGCCCTTCACCATCACCCGAGGCGTGATTCCGACCTACAGCGTCGACATTGCCTATATGCTTGACGCTCACACGGGTTACCTCAAGCTCAGCAAATTCTCGGCCACCACCTACGACGAGTTCAAGAAAGCCCTGCGCAAGCTGAAAGCCGAAGGGATGAACCGCCTCGTATTCGACCTGCGGGGCAATTCGGGCGGCTATCTCAGTGCCGCCGTCGATATTGCCGACGAGTTCCTGCCCAAGGGCAGCCTCATCGTCTACACCGAGGGACGCAACCGCCCGAGGCAGTACATGAACGCCCGCCGTCGCGGCATGGTGGAAGACATTCCCGTCGTCGTCCTCATCGACGGCGAATCGGCCAGCGCAAGCGAAATCGTGGCCGGCGCCCTGCAAGACAACGACCGTGGCCCCATCGTGGGCCGCCGCTCTTTCGGCAAAGGCCTCGTGCAAGAGCAAATCATGCTCAGCGACAACTCGGCCATCCGCCTCACCGTGGCACGCTACTATACGCCTACCGGACGCTCCATCCAAAAGCCTTTCGACGGCGACCGCGAGAAATACCTCTTTGAGGCATACGACCGCTACGACAGCGGCGAACTGTTTAGCGTGGACAGCATCCATTTCGCTGACTCGCTGAAATATACAACGCCAAAAGGCAAAACCGTTTATGGCGGCGGCGGCATCATGCCCGACGTGTATGTGCCCTTGGTGGACGACAGCACCGAGTATTACTTCAACCGCATCGCCAACCGAGGGCTGCTCTACCAATACGCCTTCGAATACACCGACCAGCATCGCGGCGCGTTGGCCAAGTTCAAGACCGTGGCGGCCTTCGACAAGGGCTTTCGCGTGACCGACGCCATGTTCGCCGAAGTGGTGGAGATGGCCGACGAAAAAGGCATCAAGGGTAGCGAGGAGCAGAAGAAGGTGGCCCGCCGCGAGGCCGACATCATCCTGAAGGCCTACATCGCCCGCAACCTCTTCGACGACGAAGGCTTCTATCCCATCTACGCCCCGATGGACGACGTGCTGCAAAAGGCCATCGAAGTGATTGAGGGCGAATGAGGCTTGGCGGCTTCCCCCGGCAAAGAATTGAGGCAATTGATGAAGAGAAATGGATTAGAGTAAGCAATAATTATCAACCCTTATAATACCTTTATAACGATGACAAACATCTCCATTGAAACGAAGAGAAAGGCCATCGCTACCAACCGCCCCGCTAATTTGAGGTGTGGTGGGGTAAATAATTGTAAATCAATCGTTTACAAAACAAGCAATTCGCTGAAAACCAAAACGAAACGCGCTTTTGCCGCGTTCCTCGCGCTCTTGCTGCTCGCGCCCTGGGCTGCACGGGCGCAAAACTTCGGCGGAGGAAGCGGCGCAGCGTACGACCCTTACATCATCGCCACTACCGACCATTGGCTGGAATTGGCCGCCAGCGTGAACAGCGGCAACAGTTATGAAGAAAAGTTCTTTACGCTAACCGCTGACCTCGACTTTTCCGGCATCAACTTCATGCCCATTGGCGGAGCGGTTGTGAACAATAACGACACCTATTTTGCAGGCTTTTTCGATGGCCGCAACCACAGTATCCTCAACGTGCAGGTAGGGGCCTCCCGTTTCGCCGGACTGTTCGGTAACATTTGGAGTGCCACGGTGAAGAACCTGACACTCGGAGGCAACAGTTGGATTGAAGGGAATTTGTTCGTTGGCGGCATCGTGGGCAGAGCGAGTTACGGCGAAATCTACAACTGCCGAGTGGAAAAGACTGTGACCATAGCGGCCTCGCAAAACTCCAGCTCCTGCATCGGCGGCATTGCGGGACAAATCTACAACGGTTCGGTGATATCCAATTGTTCCAATGTGGCCACCGTAACCAGCAACGGGAAATATTACGTGAGATATGTCGGTGGCATTGCGGGAGATGTCTGGACCGACGGACCGATCATCCGCGGTTGCATGAACTACGGCACCATCGATGGTTTCGAGTACGTGGGTGGCGTTGTGGGCCGTTTCGAGTCGAGTTTCGAACTCACAGAGTGCTACACGGGTGCCTACTGTACCCTTTTTGCTGTCGGGCAGAGTGGTTCAAGCCAAGGCATCAACCTGCCGGGGCAGGCCAACAGCATGCACACCATCACCTTCGGCGAGAATGTACACTATTTCATAAGTCCTTGGGCTGGAGTGGCTTACTTTGAAGGAAAACACTACTATGAAGCCGGTGAGCAGGTCGCCTTCAACCTCTACCCCGATAGTGGAGCACCTGAGGGCTACCTGCCCCTGTTCGACGTGAACGGCGTGCAGCACCGACCTGGCAACGACATTGAAATCACGATGCCCGCCGAGGATGTCGTCATCACCGTGAGCGGCACACTACGCGACATCGCCTACACCCCGTGGGTCAGCGTGGTACTCAGCCCCGGAACATTTGAGTACAACGGCAGCCAACAGGTGCCCACCTTAACCGTCACCGATACCAAGGACGGAATGCCCATGGCACTCATCGAGGGCACCGACTATGAGGCGATTCAGCCCTCCAACCCCATCTATCCCGGCACCTACACCATAGTCCTCAAAGGCTTGGGCGGCTTTGGCGGGACGGTGGAGGCTCAATATTCCATCACGTCGCCCCCCGGCAACTGGATTGGCGAGGGAACGGCGGAAAGCCCCTATCTCATCTTCACCACCGACGACATGGACCGCCTCGCCCAGAGGGTGAGAGTCGACCAACACCCCACAAGCTTTTGTTCAGGAGAGTTTTTCAGCCTACAGAACGACCTCGACTACAGCGGCAAGGACTACTCGCCCATTGGCATCGGCACCTCATGGCGAAGTTTCAATGGCGCGTTCAACGGCAACGGCCACACCATCAGGAACGTGGTGATACAAGGCAACGATGAGTATCCTGCCCTTTTTGGGCACATAGGGGATGGTGGCGTTGTCAGTGGGCTGACCTTGGGCGAGGGCAGTTCCATCGAGGGTAGCCAATATGTCGGTGGCATCGTGGCATGGTGTGAAGGCGGCACTGTGAGCGACTGCAGCACCGCCGTGGGAGTTACCATCAAGGCAAACAATTCGGTTGGTGCTTATGCGGGCGGCATCGTGTCCAAGCTCAGTTCTGCTGGCTACATAGCCAACTGCCTGAATCGCGCCAACGTCTTGTCCAACGGCAACTACTACAGTGGAGGAGGCATCGTCGGCGAGCTATCCAATGACAACAGCATTGTCACGGGATGCGTCAATGAGGGGACCATAAGCGGCAGTCAAAGGGTTGGCGGTATCGTGGCGTTCATGTACAGTGGAAGAGTAGAATGCTGCCTTAACTTGGGTGCCGTCAGTGCAAGCGGCAATAGTTTTGTTGGCGGCGTTGTTGGCGGCCAAGGCGATGGAATCGTGAGCAACAATTACTATGCCGGCGAGTGCAGCGTGCAAGGCATTGGTGCATGGAATAACGCCACGGGCAATGATGCCAACGGCGCACAGCGCGGCCACACCGTCAGCGGCGAGAGCGGAATCACCCTCGCCTTGTTGGGCAGCACAGGCTTGGCCTATAACGGCACCATTTATGCGGGAAGCAATGAAAACATAAATTTAAGCATCAGTCCGCCAGAGGGTTACATGCCGTTCTACGGCTATTATTATGCCAGTGATTTGGCTACACTCACTCAAAACGGTGATGTATGGACGCTTGTCATGCCCGACAGAAACGTCACCATCATGGGCGATTTGGGCTTGGCTCTCACCGTGCCGGGCTACGGCGAGAGCGACAACGGCGGCTACAGGCTCATCGCCTCGCCCGTCGTGGGCAGCCTCGCGGCCTCGGCGGTGGGCAACATCTTCGGCGCATCGGCCTACGACCTCTACCGCTTCGACCAAAGCGAGGAATTGGAATGGCGCAACCACAAGGACCAAGCCTTCGAATTGGAGAACGGCAAAGGCTACCTCTACGCCTCGAAAGAGGACGTGAACTTGGTGTTCAGGGGCACCTACAACACGGCCACTGAACCTGTGGAAGTGCCGCTCACCTACGACCAAAACGCCGACTTCGCGGGCTGGAACCTGGTGGGCAATCCCTTCCCCGTGGCAGCCTACGCTGACAGGAGCTACTACAAGATGAACGCGGCTGGAACAGCCATCGAGCCGGAGGCGGTGTCGTCATCGACAGCCATCGATGCCTGCACCGGCGTGATGGTAAAGGCGGAAACGCAGGGCGAAAAGGTCACTTTCAGCCCCACGCCGCAACAAAGCCCGGGAAACCAGGGGACAATCCAAACCGCCGCGGCGCAAGCCGACACACGCGGCAACGCCATTCAGGACAAGGCCATCGTGAGCTTCAACGCCGGCGACCGTTTGGAGAAATTCGTCTTCGGCGAGACGGATGCCAAAATCTATATTCCGCA
>ODAI014118962.1_pt1 | contig 14890 bp, 24 predicted proteins | sample 1539321 | NCBI WGS metagenome assembly ODAI01 (sample SAMN02144231, study PRJEB22623) | gut metagenome | biome: sheep rumen | host: Ovis aries | place: New Zealand
AGTTGAACTAGTATTTCCTCTAAAAGCATTCTTCATGCTCTTAATATTACTAGTATCAAACCAGCATACATGAGTAACCTTATCCTGAGAGTTCAAGAAATTATTGATATGCTCAAGTCTATAACCATCAGGTATAGAAGGTACAGTAGTAATTTCTTTTACCTTGTATAGATTACCTCCATGAAGTGTAGTAGTCTCCTGAGTATCAAGGTCTGTATATTCATAGTCCACCCATTCCCAACCATAGTATCCCCAGATAATCTCAAGAAAGAAAGTCTTAAGGATATGGTCATAGGTATAGTATAATGACTTATGTGCAGCATCTGGCTTCACCTTATCCCCATCTACAGGCTCATAGCCATGAGTTTGTCTTGTAGAAGGGTAGTATTCAGTTTCTACTTCCTCTGGATGCTCAGTATCCTTTACTGCTGACCAGTTAACTTCTATGAAGTCAGGCTGAGCATCATCATAACCCTGCTGTGTTTCAAACAGGGTTATGTATTTCTGCTCTATAGTTGGTATATTGATTTCCATATCAGTTAGTGATTATTTGGTTCTGAAGTTCAGTGATAGCCATCTCATGTCTTGCAAGACCATTAGCTATAACTCTTTCCATATCAGTAAGTGTTTGCTGAATATCTGCAAAGTAACCCTACAGAGCATCATCAAGCATATCACCTACAATATCTTCAAGTGCATCCTTTAATACTTGCTCTCCCTCTGGAGTATGGAAGTAATTATTAACAGCATCAGTCACATAGTTATGCACATGTTCCTCAAGCCACTGTTCTACAAACTCATCAAGACCTCCATCACTAAGTATTTGCTCCAATAGAGTCTTGATATACTCTGAAAACTCTGGCGTATTGAAGTACTCCATGATGATATTCTTAAGTTGGTCAGAGAGGTCATCACCAAGGATTCCCTTGATAATATCCTCAAGCATATCATCTGTAAGAACCTCACCAAGATATTGCTCTACCCACTTCCTGAGCATACAATAAAGCTCTGGATAGCTGTGGATATTATAGAAGATATTCTTAATAGCAGCTTCTGCAGCCTTTAGGATAAGCTCAAAATCCAAGTTCTCCCAATATGCATCATCTACCCATTTCTCATATACAGAAGCATCTAAGTCACTACCTTTGAATCTCTCTGTAACTCTTGTTTGAGAGTCAGGTTTATATGTAATCCATAATCCACTTCTTCTAAGTTGTGGAGGAACCTGTGCTCTTGTTTTTTCAGCAGTATCAGTCCAATCACAACTAAAGAAATTATAATGATGGAATATAAATGCAATGCTTCTTGCAGTAACACTCTCAAGAAGGCAATTCAAATCAATAGAAGGGTTGAAGGGGATGTATTCCCCCTCAACCTTCTCATATAGTTGCTTTACTTTTAACTCACTCATAGATTAATTCTCCTTTAAATAATTGTAACCTGTACCATAGAAATCTGCTGGATTCCATTCATACCAATACTCACCATCCACAGTAGCCACAAGATTATATTCATCAAGTGAGTGTCCTGCTGGAGCAGTTAAATTACTTAAATCAAGATTATAGAATAATTCAAGTTCTATATAGCTAATCTGATTAGAGTAATACTCATCAAGAGTATAAGGCAAGTAGTAATCGTTAAATTCAAAATCACCACCAGTTGGCTGGAGATTATCTACTGCCAAATGAGAGTTAATTAAGAATCTAGCTCTGTCAGGAGTACATACAATCTGACTTGTAACTTCATTGTCAAGAGTAAGTGGAGAACCTCCGTAATCTGCAGGCGGTTCAAGATAGAACCTAATAATAGGGGCATAGCCTCTGCTATAAGTTACATCAGCACTTAAAATGTCATCCGAAGCAAAAGTAATTCTACCACTCATAGCAAGTTGTAAATCTGAATCTCTAAAGTCTGCTGCAATATACTTAGACTGATTTATTCCCCAAGTAAATCCTGCACCTCCACCAGTCATACTGTCATTATACTCACTTCTATGTACTGAAGGATCTACCTCAAGACTGATATATACATTACCAGGAGCTACATTGTCCTTAGTTGTGCCAGTCTCATTGTTAATAACCCATCTATATCCATTAGTAGCAGGAGTGTTGATAGTCACTGTACTGCTGTTAGAATCAACTGTGAATGTATTGCTTGTAGTTACATTCTTAGTCTGACCATCTACTGTCACTGATACTGGGCTTATGTTAGAGTTATTCACAATCTTATAGTTATAAGAAGTATTCAAACCTAAAGTAACTGTACCTGAGTTAACTGTCTTAGTGTTGCCTTCTGTACTATTGATAGTCCAAGCATAATTGGTATTAGCTGCAGTAGGAACATTGGTAAGGATATTCACCACAGCCCTTGAGTTCTCTGAACCCTGCAGTGAGACTGTCTTGGTTTCACCCACAGCAAGAGTAATCTGCTGTCCACCTACAGTAACTGTAATAGGATGACCTGTACTGTTAACCATCTTATAATTGTAAGTAACTACATTCTGTTCATATACACCATTGATAGTCACAGGAAGTGTTATAGGACCAATAGGCTGTCCTGCTGGTATGATTGCATTGTTGAACCTCCAACCATTGAATGTATAGCCTGTGAGAACAACTGTTGTAGGAGCATTGGTAACATTAGTGTTATATGCAACATCCCTAATTTCAGTATGAGCACCATTATTATCACTCCACTGGAAGGTAGCATTCACATTATACCAAGCATAAAGTACCAAGTCTGAGGTAATTGCCTCATCAAAGTCAAAGTATGCTGGAACCTTACCTGGAGTCTTTCCTACAACATTAAAGCCATTATCTGGGTCTGTTGTAATAGAATTATTAGTAGCCCAACCAGTGAATGTATGTCCTGTATAGGTAGTATCAATGGTAGGCTCTGTCATAGTTTCACCATAAGGTACTTCCATAGTCCTAGTCTTAATTCTATTATTAGCAGAGTCATAGTAGTTAAGAGTAATCCTGCAAGCATTAGGCTTAAGCAATGTAATAATATGCTGATGTCCATCACAGGCTACTTTCCAGCCATTAGTAAAGGGCTTTACTACATTGTCATCTACAGTAATCTGAAGGTTGCGAGGAGGATTTACAAATGAAATATCCAAGAATCCCTCTACATCCTTATCATCAGTACGATATATTGAATTGCCATTCATAATATCATTCCATGCACCAGCAGTAAAATGAAGATTAAGACTAGACATATCCTCATTATCTACTGTAATTGAATGAAGTGCAGGATTACCTACTGACTCAAGGTCTGATGCATCATGATATATACTGGTAGGGTAAGTGAGCTTCAAATCTGAGTCACACTCAAAAGCAGCTTTTACAATGAAGTCTGTATAAGGTCTTCCTGCCCATCCCCAGTCATTCTTACCTTCACCATGATCACAGTCACAGCCAATACCTATTTCCTTAAACCATTCCTTGAGAATATCCTTCTGGCAATCAGTAAGAACTATGACTCCTTCATCTATAAGCTCAAGAAGGTCATTGAGGAACTTCTGATAGAGATTGATATCAAGAGGAATCCAACCACCAGGAGTACCTTTATATATTACAGCATCCCTGATTGTAGGTCCTACAATGGCATACTTACCATCAATAGGATATACATGAAGCTGATAAAGCTCCTCAGTAGTATTATACCATCCTACAAACTTATTCCATACGTTAGTAATGCTTCTCCATTGAGATACATCTTCCCAATCTGATACATCAAGACCAAAGAACTGCCATATTTCCCAATGTGCACCTCCTTCAAGAGAGAAGAAACTTAGTACTTTTCCTTGTTTTCTTGCTACTTTTGCTATGGTCTTAACTGCAGTTTCAAGAGTATATGGAATTATCTACCCTGATACATTTCTATCAGTAAGTATAATAACATTATCATCAGCATAGCCAGTAATATTCATTGGCTACCAATATTCTCTATTTGTTATTTCTACACCATAAGGAACCTCTTTCTTAGAAAGATATGCAACAAGAGTCTCTGCATCATAGACTATTGTAAAGTCCTCATATGTCTTAAATCTATCATGTGCTCCACCTCTTATAGGTAGGAATTTTCCACACAATAAATTATCAAGGTCGTTTATGGAATCTGCATATTCTGGAGATACACACTACTACCTTTTAAAGTTTGAAGTCATATTAGGCACTCTATAATAGCCACTTGAAGGACTGTTACATCCACATGGTTTTCCATTATAGAAACTATTCATATTAATTATTTATTTGTTGTATTATTTTTCTTTTTTAAAGATTCTCTTTTTATAGCAGCATCTGTCTCAGCTTTCTTTTTATCAAATTCTAATCTTTCCTTTTGTAATTGGAAATTCTTGTCGAATTGTCTTTTAGATTCATTAAGCTTATCCTATGCTTCCTAAGAATAAACTTCTTCACCATTTTTATCAGCTTCTGTCATATTATTCTTAAGCTATAACACAGCCATTTCAGCTTGTGAATTAATTTCAGCAACCATAACCTTAGTTTCATTGTCCCTTTGATTAAGCATGTCCTTAAATTCTCTTTCAGCTTGAGCATTTTGCATATTAGCTTGTATCTGTTCTTGCTGTTGCTGCATTTGCTGCTGCATTTGCTGCTGTTGTTCTTCTCTGATTCTACGTTCGTCATTTTCTACATATCTTTGTTTTTCAGCAAGAGAAGCTGACATAAAGAGTTTCATTATTGTACCAAATGAAAGAGTCTGATTCTAAAGAGCTGCCTAAGCAAGAGTTTCAAGCTTCTGATTGAGTTCCTAAATGCCATTGCTATTGTCTATTACAAGGCCATAATCACATTCAGCAAACTCATCACCATCTATCTCTATTAGTTTCATAGAATGATCTGGAAGAATATACTAAAATTTCTTAGTTCTTCCTCTCATAGCAATTTTAGCAGTTTCTAAGAATGCTTCAAGAACTCTTCTCTTTACATCATCATGAATACTGAATATCCATTCTGTAATATGTGAAGACTACAAAGTAGCTCTTTCTACACCACCTACAGTTTCACGATTGCTGATTTGTCCTTCTCTTTGTTTTGAGATACCAGCAACAGTAGCCATACCTTCTTCTATAAATTGTAGAAGAGATATATACTAAGCTATATTGTTACCAAAATCAGCATCAATTACACCTTGAGAATTACTATTCAAAGCTCCTGCAAGTTTTCCTGTAGCAGCACCTACGTTACCTTCATTAAAGCTATCTTCAACAAAAAGTCCCATAGTCTTAGCATAATAAAGCCATTCATCCATATTCCAAGTTGAAGGTTTCTTACTAAGGTCTAACCTAGTCATCTTACCCCAATTTCTTGAAATCATCTTGTTAAGTCTATCATATATTATATCATACAGATAGTTATAAGGCTTCATCATATCTACAAGAGAGAATGGCTTATTATCGTTTATATTATATATAGAACCTATAATACCAAAATGACATCTTGAAGGATTATCAAGACTATTATACTATACTACTTTAGGTCTTATATTTACATATATTTCTTTGCCAATCTTAGTACCTTCCCAAGCTTCATTTACCCAAAAGGCTTCCTCTTCTTCTCCTTCATCCATGTTAGTAACATAGGTTTCTGGCATAAAAGTAAAATCCTCTTCACCAGTTTCCTAGTCGTAGAATTTAATCTTCTTAATCTTTCTTCTAGATTTCCAATATAGTCTAAGTACTCTTATGTTGCCAAGATTATCATAAGGAAGCATCTAATCTCCAACACCATCTGTATATTCTCCAAATGGGTCAAAGAAATACTCACTAGGCATTATATCTGATACCATGTTAGTGTTAATAAGACCATATCTCTCATCAATATTATCCATAGTATCAGTTACAGTAGTAAAATTATCAGGAACTTTTTCAAGATACTCAATGTCTTTTTTAGTAAGTGACTGATAATATGTATCATATACTTTACCTACTGGCCAATAGTCTTCCAATATAATCATGTCTGCATCTTCAATCTTGTTACTATACCCAGACCTTAGAATTCTCACTTTAAGAGGATTTAATCTATATACTATAGGTTCACCGCCTACAATATCACATTGATAGAGTTCTTCACCTACAGTATATGCATCTGTAAATCCTGAATTAAACATTAAGGGCATATTATATTCCTTAATATAGTGATTAAGTACACAATTACCCCTTACTTCCCTAAAATCCTACCATTCATAAGTATAGTAATCATTGAGTTTTTCAAGACCAGCATTGAATTCCTCGTCACTAATTGAATTATCCTATATAAGTTCTTGCAAACTTTGCATAAGAGCTTGCTTCTTATTATTCTCTATTTCAGATATAGCATTAGGATTTGTTATTATTACCCTATGGTCAAATACTCTTTTAAGTTCTTCTCCTTTAAGAACATTTAATTTAGCATTCATAATAGGATAATGCTATATCTTATCAGGAATAAAATTAGCTTTAAGTCCATTAGGATTACATATAAGTTCTAAATCTTCCATATGTAATTTACCTACAAGCAAATCATAGTTAATCTTCTAATGAACTACACTCTATCTTATAGCGGCATAATTGAAATGTAATCTGGAATCCACATAATCTACACATGCCTTTCTCCAAGTTTTACCTTTTCTAGACATTGGTAGCTATTGAGGTGGAAATTGAACATCATTCATAAATTACTATCAATTACAATTATTAATTTCCTGCAAAAATAAATTAAAAACATAATAAAGACAATAACATTTCATGTTATTTTCTATATAAATATATTGACCTACTAAATTTACTCCTATTTATTCATTAATCCAAATTTAGCTTTATAATTTCTTATAAAGAAATCATCATCACCAGCATAATTTATATTTCCTTTCTATGTAATTTTCTTCATATCTCCTTGATAAAGAATTATTTTCTCTTCTCTATATAACATAAGCATACCAAATGCCCTGACTCTATCAAAGTTACCATAAGCATTATATGCTGCAAGTTCTTGTAGAAAAGCTCTGTTTCTTACCAACATTAAATTAGGAATAGTAGTTTCTTCTCCTGTTTCTTCATTCTATATAACTACAGGCTTTATTAACCATTCCCTTGTAAGTCTATCTGCAAAAGCATTTACACTTACTGTAGCATTTATTCCTACTCCCTTATTACCATAACCTATTTCCTTAATTATTTTCTATTCTTTAAGATACTAAGGAGTCTCTGCAAGTAAATGAAGACAGTTCATTCTCTAAAAATAAGAAAATATACCTTTTTTATTCTGTTCAAACATACATTTAGCATTATAAAAAAGACATAATTTTCTTACAATCTCAAAGTTATCGTCAGCATATTCCTATCTACCTGTGTATTCTGCTACTATTCTATCTGTAAGTAAATCAAGTACAAATGTAGAAGTAAGAGAAGTTGTCTAAGATACATCGTCATCCACCGGATCGTGACCTATAATATATCTTTCTGAAAATACTTTACCACTGTTATCTTTCTAAGGTAATTCAAATATTTCTATAGCTCCTCTATCCTTATTATCATCTATAGGATATTCTCTTATAGGTATATCACTTGTGGGTTTAAATACTACTTCTTTAGCATTATTAAATACTAGAGTTCCTACATACACGTCATCAAATACATTAGGATTGCTATCTAGTGCTCCTATTCTTTCATTAATCTATGCAGCAGGAAATAGATTACCACTAGATTTCATGATAGCTTCCTAAGGAACTATAGGATGTTCAGCAATAGTTTTTGTAATAAGATTTATATTATTAGAATTATACTTTACATTATATCTATTTATAAGAACTTCTAGTATAGCCTTAGTTACATCACTTATACCGTCTTTATTATAGCATCCATTTCTATTTACATAAGCAGGATAGAAATATACAAATTCAGATTTTCCCTAACCTACTTTATCATACACATTCTTTATAGGCTACATATTAAATGCTCTAGGAGAATACATAATCTATGATGCTCCTTGGAAATCTGAATCTTTGTCACCAGCCGTGCCCTGAGAAAAAATCATTCCGAATACTATATTACCATCTTCCATAGAAGGTCTTAATGTTCCATAAAGTTCAATCAAATTAGGAAATGTACCCATTTCTTCAAGACCTATAAAAGCACCTCTTTTACCTCTAAGTTTACCAGGACTGTCTTTTACAGAAACCCCAATAACTTCATTAAGACTTCCCTTTTTAGCCTCACTATTATTAGACTTATATCCCATCTACCAACGCATATTATTCATAGATGATATAAGTCTTTTTCTAGGAAACTAAGTATATTCAGAACAAAAGTCAATATAACTTTCAAACTTATTTAATACCCCATCCTCATTTAAGAAGTTCTTTAAATAAGAAGCACAGAAAGTTTCTACTCTATCTAATACCTTTTTTTCCTATACATCATATTCTCCTAATATGAATCTCTTAGCCATTATAGACGCCATACAGAATGATTTTCCACGTCCACGAGCTGCTAATTCTGCACCATGTTTAGCATTATCCCTAGCCTACTCTATATACATATATTTAAGCCACTATCCTTCAAGGAAATCAGGGAAGTCTATAACTCTAACACCTTTATTTCCCTTGACTATCTTAACTTTCATTATAGGGCAATAATTAAGGAAGAAATACATATCTCCTGTAACCCAAGCTCCATCTGAAGGTCTTACATATCCAAAATAGCACCTTCTCAATTCCTCTCTAAACCACTTACCAAACTCACTATTAGGATTAAGATTAGGTCTTAATTTAGTATAGCATCCATATTTTTGAAAATGTATAGCAGAAGGTCTAAAATAATCTGTATCTTCTATTATCGGAGGATTAGTTAAATCTACTATTATTTTACCTTCTTCATCTCTAGGACAATCTTTAGCATAAGGTCTTTCATCTGAAATAAGATTCTTTATATAAGGAACATTATTAAGAAAGTCAAAGAAAGCTTCTTTTATTTCCTCAGGATAGGAATCTATATTCAGTTCCTACAAAGTACTTTGGTATTTATTAAATGCCATAATGCCTTAATGTATTACATATTGTCTTTATAGTTAAAGTATCATAAGCATTAACCATAGCTTCTGTATCTGATTGTTTTACACTCATAAATTCTTTGGAAATCAATTGCTCTATATCTCCATCAATGTTGTAAAGTTCAAATATGACAGTTACATATGCTGGGTATGTTTCATTAACATCCTGATATGTTCTATATATTAACTTTCCTCTTTTAGGACTTAAGTTTATCTCTAGTGCCTTTATAAATAAATCCAATGACTTCATATTATAATTCTATCTTATTGTTATCCATAAGAGAAAGACTGTCGTTTCCTCCTCTTGCCATAGTATTTTCCTCAATTTCCCTAGCTACAGCCTTTTCTGCAGTAAGAACATCTCTTGCAAGCTAAGGAATCTACTTAATAGCTGTAGTAATGCTGCTTATTGTATATATAGGTTTACCTTTATCATCAGTTTTTGTTAGGTCTATATCTTGTAAGAATTTTCTTACTTTTTCTATTGCAGTCTTAGTGCTTTGTAGAAGTAATGAAGAACTTGTAACACAATGCTTCTTATAACACTCTATAGCTTCCTGAAGTTCATTATTTATTGTAAAGTTATTTGGCAAACCTTCTTGTTCTATAATAGCTTTTAATCTTTCTTCATCATCAAGTATATAACTATAAGAACTTCTTGGATCTGCATAAAAGTATAATATACTCATCTATTGAAGAAATTTATCTTTATTCTTACTTTTATCTGCATTAAAAAGCTTTCTTATAGGCTTTATAAGATAGGCTTCCTAAGTAAGTTGTATTTCAAAATTATTATACTCTATTATATTCATATGTCTCAATTTTTATAAACCAAAAAAGCCACTCTAAAAAGAGTGGCTTATTATTATACTTTTAATTCTGGAGTGCGAGGTTTAATCAGATTTACCTTAGGTGTATCCTCAATAATCTCATATTCCTCAATTACATAGGATACATCATTTTCCTGAATTAAAAAATAGCCTTCATCATTAAGATATACCATAGGAATATCTACATACATTGTAGGATTCTCAACTAAATCATTCCTAATAGAATTATCATCATATTTTCTTCTGATATATCTTGAAGGATTAATTTCTACAATATCACCAACCTTTACGTTTCTTACAGAATCTCCTACTGCAATTACTTTTTGATAACTCTTATAAGCACCTGCTGTTTTCTTTGCATCAAGAACTACAGATTCTCCTATAGTACTGTCTTCAGTATATCTGTCACAAGTAGTTACAATACTTGTAAACATTGGCTTAATTTTCTTTACCTTTATTTCCATTTTGTTGCTCTTCCTATCTATATTTATTAATATACTACATTCTTTGTTTCATTCCTGTGTATCTACCATAAGTACAACTAAGTTTTCCAAGAGAAGGAATATTAAAATTAGTTCTGAGTTTATCAAAATCTTCTTTTGATAAATTCTCTTTAAGTGGTAGATTTGTTATCTGATTCCTTATAAAACTCCAAAATCCCTTATAAGTTTTATCTACTACGTCATAAGGCATCCCAAGTTCCTAAGAAACTTGTTTTATTATATCCTCATAAGTCATTATATTCAAATAATAAAACGAGTTGAAAACTATCTTGGTCTTCTTTTATATTAGGTATCAGCCTTGGATTTATTCCTCCATTTATAAAGAATTTCTTTACTTTAAGCTTATTCTTTATAACTTGGAAATGCTGGTTTGCAACATTACATTTTTCCTTTATATCCCTTTGAGTATCTTCACTTAAAAGAGTCTGATTTAAAATGTTTGCATCTAAAATAACTTTAGCAAGCTCATCTCTTTTTATGAGAAACTCAGTAGCAACATCCATCTCTCTGTCTGTAAGATGATGAAAAGGTGTTAGAAATTCAAGCCAATATCTAAATAGTTTATGTTTATTACAGGGAATCCTAATAACATTGTTAGGTATTATCCCTGCCATTATTTTTCCTCCTTATTTTCTGTATCATCTAAAGAGAGAAGGTTTTCAATGTTATTTATACACTGAGCAACAAACTTCTCACTGAAAACATCTCTTGCTTTAACTACCTCAAAAAGATAAGGCAATATCTGGTAAGCACTTGTAAGATTCTGAATTTCCTTATAAGCCTCATTTCTTTGCTGCATTAACTGATTGCACCAGTTATTAAGCTGTTCGTAAGTAGGCTTATCAAGTGGCTTTTTTACATTCTCCTACTTTTTATTCTCTTCCATATAAAAATAAATTTAATATATTAAACTTTAATATTGTTCTTTATCAAGGTATTTATGCCCATATTTTTCTGCATATAGTTTATTCCAAGTATCAATATCTGTCTAACTGACATCAGTACTTCCACATGTATCACAATATTCAGAATCACTCATATGAATAATATGTCTTATTCTAAGTGATAAACACTTTGTACAATAATATACAGGCACACTATTATATTCTTGTTTAACTTCATTCTCCATAATATACCAGCAAAAAGTAATTTTGTTTGTCAAGTATTGTGACAATATCTTCCTTCTTAATGCTGTGTTTATTACTGAATTCCATTAAATCTCTAGATGTATCGCATCTTTGAATACGCATTATTTTCTGAATATTGTCCTATACTTCTACTCTATCTAAATCTTCTATTTTATTCTACATTATATACAAATTGTAATTTCATTAAATTGTTGCGGGAAGAAGAGTCGAACTTCTGTCTTTAGATTATGAGCCTAAAATGTTACCTTTACACCATCCCACATATACCATTATTTATGTTCAGAAATAATTCCTACCCAAAATCCTGCAATGAGACCTATAAGTAAATATACTATTCCTATAATATTATTTCTTTCTAGCAATTTTACCTCCAGCTGCCATTTGCATAGCATTAGCTCTTTTAGTTAAATTTGCAGCTTGCACTTTAGCAGCTTTCATAGCAGCATTCTTTCTTTTAGAATCCTGCATAATTTCCTAATATCTTGCCATAGTCATAGCATCTTCTTCTGCTTGCCATGATTTTTCATTAAACTTAACCATATAATTTATTTTTTATTTTTAAACCATTTATCAATACCTCTCACATGAATATCTACAATATTATTAAAGCCTTTTCTACTTTCAAGATAAGCTACATCCAATCTATTATCCTAGAAAAGATTTTCTGTAAGTACAGCAGGGCAATTAGCACCTTTAGTTATATAGAAATTACTTTCTAAATCACTATCATCGTCTGTAATATCTTTCCTAATAGGTTTCTATACACTTTGCCCCTTAAAGCTATCTACATACTCTTTATCATTAAGGAGTATTATTTCAGCGTAATCATAGAGACATTCAGCAAGTCTATCACTGTTATTCTATCCTTTTGTAGTCCATGCAGACCATCCTCTTGCAGACATCCATGTATCATTACTTCCTGCTGCATTAAGATGAATACTTACCATAACACAATTACTTGCTCCGCAAAGTTTAACAATATTGTTAATTCTTCTTACTCTTTCACCAAGAGGAACATCTATTTCCTCAGGAACAAGTATTTCCACTCTATATCCTAAACCTTTTAATTTAGCAGCAACTACCTTAACAACTTCTCTTGCATATTCATACTCAAAAAGCCTACTTCCATCTTCCTTTTTTGGACTTCTCTTACCTAGGGTATTACTACCATGACCATTGTCAAGTATTACTGTAAACATATTTAATTATTTATAATTGCTTTATTATCAACCTTTAAATACAATCCACAACAACAAATGTCTCTTTCAGTATAATTAGTACAAGGACAATGTCTATCAAAGCTATTATTATGACAAGGACATTCTCCATTATTTCTTTCTAACCCCTTTAATATACCATTGACAACTTTGTCATTTGGATTGAGTACCCAACCATTCTTTCTATATATATTCCACATAATAATTTTATAATAGAGCTTCCTGAAGGCAACGATCCCTCAACCTATGGTTTACAATACCATTGCTCTGCCAATTGAGCTAAGGAAGCGTAAACACTGCTATTTTCTCAAACCACAATATTCAATGCGTTATCCACTGATAACACGTTACTATCAAATACCAAACACAATCTTAATTGCCGAGCGCATTTTATAAGTACTCTCAATAGGATTCAAACCTATAACCTATGCCTTAGAAGGGCATTGCTCTTTCGATTGAGCTATGAGAGCTTAATATCTTACTGACAATTCGTTGAGTTTATCTAGAAAATTTAATGTAATCTAATCATTTTGTAGATTACAAGATTCTATTTCATCAAGGATATTTTCTATCTCCTATATGATATTATTCATTCTATCTTCCATTACCACTTCTCCTAAAGATGTATTTAGATAGTTTAAAGCGAAACTTTAATATTATCATCTGTAATAACTTTTCTTACACTATCTCCTATGTAATAGTACATCATCCAGAGTGTTATAATAGTAAATACTGCAAGAAGTATCAATGGGAAAAATACCCAGAACCAAGGTATTGAAATAACACCACAAATATTAAGCACTAATGTTGTAAACCATACTATAATGCAAGCCCAACTACCAATTTTCCCGTAATGAGTTTTATCCTTAGCAATTTCTATACGATCTATTAACTCTTGAACATGGTCAACAGTTTCATTAACTTCTTTATTAAAATTACAAGCTTCCTCTTTAAAAGAATCAGTAAAATTTTTAATTTCCTCTTTATTCTTTAAAATCTCTTTTTCATACTGCTCATAATCTTTTACTCTTTTAATATGAGCTTCATCTATATCTTTTGTAAGCTGCTGTATATGGTTACTTAATGTCTCTTTAGCGTCACTTACATATTCATTTAAAGGATTGATAACTTCTTTAATATCATTATCGCTAGCTTCCTTCTTAGTACTTTTTGTAGGTTTCTTTACTGAAACTTCCTTTACTTCTTCTACTTCTACATTAGTCTTATTGACTGCTTCTACCTTCTTTTTAGTCATATAATCAACATTTAAATTAATACTAATTGTCGCCCCACTTGGATTCGAACCAAGCACTTCGGTTTTAGAGACCAATGTATTAACCAACTATACTATAGGGCAAGGTGCCTTACTCAATACTTCACAGTAGCTTTCAGGCTATTAACAATTAAAAGTTATTATTATGAACACAACATCGTTTCTTTTGTTTCTGCAAAAATATAAATAATATTTTTATTGTGCAATATGAATAATTATTCATTAACAAAGTTTAACTATGCATCATTTATTATACCAAGATTTATGTCCTGAATATATTAAGTTTTCTTTTGTAGGAGGCAATAATAAATTAGGAATATCTATATATCCTCCATCATCATGCTTCCACTTCTTTGCATTCAATGCAAAAATAGCCATTTTCTTCTATGCAGGAGTTCCATGAGCCTTAAACCATGAAGCTGAATGTCCAGTTCTCTTTTTAAGTGCTGTAAACTTACCTCTATTCTCTGGTTTTATGTATATCTTTCCTCCGTCTTTATGTTGTTTAGCCTATAATCTTTCGAGAATTTTCTAAGCTAAATCATATCTTTGTTTTACTCTTAAAGCTACACTATCAGGTCTATTATATCCGTATGTAAAACTGTGTACTGCATCATAAAGATTTTTAGCATTATAGAATCTATCATGTGCTTCTATAGCTTTATTATACCCACTACCATCACCACCATGATGCCAACTCATCTAATCTTCAGTATTATTAAGAGTATCATTTATATATTGTAACTACTCATTTAATAATTCTGTATTACTCATTTTATCAGATGAGTATTTATACCTACCATCTAACCACTAGTATAATCCTTTAGCTGATGTTTTTGGATTATGTGCTTTTGGGTCAAATC
>ODAI013906254.1_pt1 | contig 14887 bp, 11 predicted proteins | sample 1539321 | NCBI WGS metagenome assembly ODAI01 (sample SAMN02144231, study PRJEB22623) | gut metagenome | biome: sheep rumen | host: Ovis aries | place: New Zealand
AGAGGGACGGTCCTTTTTACGCAAATCGTTTCGATTTGCGAAAAAAGGACCGTCCCTCTGTCTCACTCCGTCCCTGATTCCCATTTTTCACCACCACTCAATTTGACAGGCAAACTGTCTATATGGGTGAAATTGACTGGAACATTTTTAGATAAATTGACAAATGTCTGCACAAGAACTACAATAGTGCTATTGTTAATATAGGGGCAGTTTGCGCTGCCCACCTGAAGGGAAGAGGTGGATCATGGATTATAAGCCAGCCAATTTACCACATGATATTCGGCCGAACTGCGTCGTCGGTATCGGCGCTTCGGCGGGAGGGCTTGAGGCCCTGCAGCAATTCTTGACCTTCCTTCCCAGCAATACGGGTATGGCCTTTGTCATCATTCAGCATCTGGCTCCCGATCATAAGAGCCTCCTGTCAGATATCCTGGGTAAATACACCGTGATGCCGGTCAAGGAGGTGCGGGACGGGATGCGCGTGGAGCGCAACTCCATCTATATGATCCCGCCCAAGTATAACCTGGAGATCGAATCGGACGTTCTGCGCCTCAAGGAATATAATCACACCAAGATCAACCATCCGATTGACATTTTCTTAAGGTCCCTGGCTGCGGCCTATGAGAACCGCGCCGTGGCGGTGATTCTTTCCGGAACTGGCTCGGACGGCACCAACGGGATCCGTTCCATCAAGGAGCGGAACGGTCTTATTATCGTCCAGTCCCCGGACAGCGCCAAGTTCGACGGCATGCCGAGGAACGCCATCTCCACAGGCTTTGCGGACCTCATCCAGAGCCCGGACTCCATCGCCCGGGAGCTGGCCCACATCGCCCAGTCCATGGTGGTCACCAGCAGCCGGCAGCTGCTGACGGACGATGACCTCATGTCTCAGGTCTTTACGGTCCTGCGGGACGTGACCAATATCAACTATACCTATTACAAGCAGACGACGATCCTGAGAAGGATTGAGCGCAGACTTGTCCTGACCCACAACCGGAATCTCAGGGAGTACGTCAACTATCTGGCGGGAAATCCTGATGAGGCGAGGATCCTGGCCAAGGAAGTGCTGATCGGCGTGACTTCATTTTTCCGGGATGCGGACTACTTTGAGACCTTAAAGGACCAGGTCATCAAGCCTTTGGTGGAGAAAAGCAAACCCTCAGACCAGATCCGTGTCTGGGTGGCCGGCTGCTCCACAGGTGAGGAGGCCTACTCCATCGCCATCCTCTTTGCCGAGAGCATGGAGGAGCTGGGGGTGCGACGGGAAATAAAGATCTTTGCCACAGACCTGGATTCGGACGCCATCGCCCAGGCCAACAAGGGCATTTACGGCGACAATATCATAGAGGACGTGAGCGTGACGCGGCTCAGCCGGTTCTTTACCCGCAAGGGCAACAAGTACGTGATCCGTCACGAGATCCGCAAGATGATCATTTTCGCCCAGCACAATGTCTTTCAGGATCCGCCCTTCGGCAAGCTGGACCTGATCAGTTGCCGGAACCTGCTGATTTATTTCCAGTCGGTGCTTCAGCGGAACCTTTTCGCCATCTTCCACATGGCGCTCAACGACGGCGGATACCTCTTCCTGGGGCGGAGCGAGTCGGTCATCGACTATGACGATGTTTTCCGGGTCGTCTGCTCCAACGAGAAAATATTCTGCCACCATGCATCGGGCAAGACGCCGGTCCATGAACGGATCGCCTACAGCATGCGGCCTGAGGACGGTCTGGTGGATCCTCTGGGCATCGGAAGCCAGCCGGACAGCTCTGAGATCCAGTATAAAGCGGGTGAGCTGGACACCAGTATTCTGGAAGCACTGATGCCGGCGTCACTGCTCATCAACGAAAAGAACGAGCTGACCCACAGCTATGGTGACTGCTCGCCCTTCATCAACATTCCCGTCGGCAACGTGACCCTGGACATTTTCTCTCTGGTCCGGACGGACCTCAAGATCGCCGTCTCCACGGCCCTCAGGGAGAGCCGGTCCAGGAATGAGAAGGTCACCTACGACGAAATCCCGGTCCAGATCGACGATGAGGCCGAATATATCACCCTGGTCGCCCAGCCCATTATGGACCGGACCGGGGAGGAGACCGGATTCACGGCGCTGGCTTTCATTCGAGGCAAGGTGCCGCTTCAGAAGGATATTATCCACTACAGGATCGACACGGCAGCGGCCCAGCGGATTTCGAGTCTCGAGCGGGAGCTCAAGGCGGCCAAGGATTCCCTGCGGACCACGATCACAGAGCTTGAGTCGGTCAATGCAGAACTCCAGGCCGCCAACGAGGAACTTCTGACAGCCAACGAGGAACTCCAGAGCTCCAACGAGGAACTCCAGTCCGTCAACGAGGAACTTTACACCGTCAATGCCGAGTACCAGAGCAAGGTCAACGAGCTGGCCGGCGTAAATAACGACATGGCCAATTTCCTGGCCACGACCCTGGTCGGCATCATGATGGTGGACAGGAACCTCAACATCCGCAAGTTCACCGATTACATCGCCACCGAATTCAACGTGGCGGACCAGGATGTGGGCCGGTCGCTGCGGTACATTTCCTACAATTTCGCCACGATCGACCTGATTGAGCTCTGCAGGCGGGTCCTCAACACCACCCAGCCGGAGGAACACCATTGCGCTTCCGTTATGGGTAAAATCTACATGATCCGCATCGCTCCCTACCGGGTCCAGGAGACCAATCCGGCCGTGGAAGGGGAGATCGTCAAATCTCCGGTCCAGGGCCTGGTCCTGACCTTCGTGGATACCTCACGGCAGGTGGATGACAAGCAGCAGATCGAGGCCATAGCCGAGGCCCTGCGCCAGGCAGTGCTGAACGGGCAGGCCAAGGAGGCCTTCCTGTCCCACATGTCCCACGACATGCGGACACCTATGACGGCAATCGCCGGTCTTACGGATATTTCGCTTCAGCAGGAGGGGATTCCGGAGACTGTCCGCGACAATCTGCTGAAGATCCGGCTGTCCAGCCGCTATCTCATGACCCTCATCGAGGAAATCCTGGAGACCAGCCGGATCAATGCCGGCAAGGTGGTGACGGTAGCGGAGCCGGCGCTGGAGAACAGCGTCATCGAGGAAGTGGCCGCCATCATCACCGAGCGGACCAGGGAGGCAGGGCAGCATTTCGAATTCCGGATCCACGGCGGCACCAACCGCTATGTTCTCATGGACTCGGAGCATGTGGCGCGGATCCTGCTGAATGTCCTGTCCAATGCGGTCAAGTTCACGCCGTCGGGAGGCAGTATCTTCTTTGACACCTATATCAAGGAGACCAATGACCAGGTCTTCCACCGCTATGTCATCCGGGATACGGGCAGAGGTATCTCCGAGACCTTCCAGAAGAGCATGTTCAAGCCCTTCTCCCAGGAGGCCAATGAAGCCGGCCAGCAGGGCGGAACGGGACTGGGCCTCTATATCTGCGAGAATCTTCTGAATCTTCTGGGCGGCACCATCACTTGCAAGAGCAAGCCCGGGGAGGGCAGCGAGTTCACCATCGAGCTCACCTACGACGTGGCTTCGCAGGAACAGATCCACCTCCACCGCCAGCAGTCCCTCAGCTTCGAGGACCATGTCCTCTACGGCCGGAATGTGCTGGTGGTCGAGGACAATACGCTGAACGCGGAGGTCATCACGCGTCTCCTGGAGTCCAAGGGCATCCACTCAGAGCTGGCCGTGGACGGCGAGGAGGCAGTCGAACATTTCCTGGCCAAGGGCCCCAATTACTACCAGGCGGTGCTCATGGACGTCATGATGCCTGTCATGGACGGCATCGCCGCAGCGGAGGCCATCCGGAACTCCGATGTATCCGACGCGGGCACCATCCCAATCATCGCCCTGACGGCGGATGTGACGGAAGAGACCAAGGAGAAGTGCTATGACGCCGGTATGACGGACCTGCTTCTCAAACCAATCGATCCTGATAAGCTCTTTACTCTTCTGGCTCATGTGTTTGAGTGAGATCGGGAATATCGATAAAATGGAAGGGAGGTTGGAATCAGGGACGGTTCCTTTTCCAGTTTTACTGGAAAAGGAACCGTCCCTGATTCCACCCCCCTGATTTTTTTCTATTTGTGCCAGGTTACCCGGCCTGCGCATCCGCAGGGGAGGACGAGACCTGACTTTGTGACAGGGAGACCGATCTCGCCGGCTTCGACGGAGAAATGACCGGTGCCCTTCAGGGCCGTGGACAGCATATAGGAGAGCACGCCCGGCTGCAGGCCTGTCGTGTAGGAGTTCAGAAGAAAGAAGAGGGGATCGTCGCTGAGAAGCTGGGCAGTCAGAAGGAGGAAGGGGTAGATGGTCTCCTCCAACTTCCAGATTTCTCCCTTGGGCCCGCGTCCGTAGGAGGGCGGGTCCATGATGATGGCATCGTAGTGGTTGCCTCGGCGGATCTCCCGCTGGACGAACTTGGTGCAGTCGTCCACCAACCAGCGGACCTCGCGGTCGGCCAGGCCGGAGGAGGCTGCGTTCTCCCTGGCCCAGGTGACCATGCCTTTGGAGGCGTCCACGTGGGTTACGGAGGCTCCTGCCTCGAGGGCTGCGACGGTGGCGCCGCCTGTGTAGGCAAAGAGATTCAGGACCTTGATGGGGCGGCCGGCCTCTTTTATTAAGGAAGAGAACCAGTCCCAGTTGGCTGCCTGCTCCGGGAAAAGTCCGGTATGCTTGAAGCTGAAGGGCTTCAAATTAAAGCGGAGAGGGCCGTAGCTGATGGTCCAGCTCTCCGGAAGATCGAAAAATTCCCAACTGCCGCCACCTTTGGCGCTCCTGTGGTAATGCCCGTTCACCCGTTTCCAGGCCGCATCCTCCCGGGGCGTCTGCCAGATGACCTGCGGGTCCGGCCGAATGAGGCGCCAGTTGCCCCAGCGCTCCAGCTTTTCACCCGAAGAGGTATCGATGACCTCGTAATCCTTCCATTTATCCGCGATCCACATGCCTGTCTCTATCCGCCTCCTGTTTTTATTTGTCATAGAAGAGCCTTTTTACGAGTATACCGTCTTTGGCTTTTTTCGGCAACAGGAAAATGGAACGCTGTTCAGGCAAGGGCAAGTATGGTATAGTAGAAGCAGAATAGATGGCTCCGGGCAATGGATGGGGCCGTGTAAGGAGGAGTGTTCCACAATGAAACAGCTGCTAAAACGATCCGTCTGTCTGTTCCTTGGCATTATCATGATCCTCTCCGTGGCGCACCCGGTAAGCGCCCTGACTGCCAAAGTGGCTTCTGTCAGTGCAGGCAAGTGGTATACCGCCACTGGGCATACTTATTCTACGGCGACCGGTACAGTCTACTATTACTACCGCTTCAAGGTGGGCTCGGGGCGCTATGTCCGCGTAAATCTTGCGCAGAGCAAGAATTCCACGGAGACAGGCCTCTACATCACGAAGAATCCCACCCGGAGTGAGAAATCGGTCGAGTATGTGTGCCTTAGGAACGGGGCGACCAAGGGCTACAAGTACATTTACCTGCCGAAGGGCACCTACTATGCCAGCTCCTACAACCCGATCCGCTTCAAACTCACAATCGGGAAGGCTGCCAACCAGAGGAATTACACGCCGGCCAGGGCCGCGGAACTGAGGGCGGAGACTACGACTGTGGTGGTCCAGACGCCGACGGGCATCTACCACCGCTGGTTCAAAATCAATGTGACAAATAAACACAAGCTGACCATGTATTCCAACAACCAGTACAATATCGCCCTTTACGACGCTTCCTACAAGAAGGTGCCGCTTGTCAACCAGACGGGATCCACGCGCTTCAGGACGGCTGCCAAGGTGAAGAAGGGTACTTACTATGTCATGATCGGGCGGACCGATACGCCTGGGAAGGCTTCTGTGACGACCTTCCGGTGGAAGTGATCGGACGCCGGGAAAGTGGGAATCAGGGACAGCTGGAATCAGGGACGGTTCCTTTTCCAGTAAAACTGGAAAAGGAACCGTCCCTGATTCCAGCTGTCCCTGATTCAAGCCGCCCCCGTTCAAGCCGCCCCCGATTCCAGCCGTCAGTGTTTCCCCGTTTTTCTTCCTGAGCGCAGTTTATTGACAGACGAACCTCCTTGACGTAAAATGAGACAACGAAAAGAAAGCGGGGAAAAGAGCTGATATGCTCGCGCATCACCCGGCGCACAATCAGGGTGGAGGAGGATTTTATTTATGAAAGAATACCGCAGTATGACCAGGGAGGAGCTCCTGCGCGAAAAGGAAGCGCTGGAAGCTGCTTTCAACGACTTCAAGAGCCGCAGGCTTCATCTGGATATGTCCAGAGGCAAGCCCTCCGTCGCGCAGCTGGAGCTCTCCAACGAGCTCATGGACGTTCTCAACTCTGATACCTATTTTATGGATGAGACCGGCAATGACTGCCGTAACTATGGTATCCTGACCGGCATTCCCGAGGCCAAGCGCCTCATGGGCCAGATGTCCGAGGTCAACCCCAACGATATGATCATCTACGGCAATTCTTCCCTGAACGTCATGTTCGACAGCATTGCCAGGTCCTACACCCACGGCGTGTGCGGCAACACACCCTGGTGCAAGCTGGACAAGATCAAGTGGCTGTGCCCGGCTCCGGGCTATGACCGCCATTTCAAGATCACAGAGTATTTCGGCTTCGAGATGATCACGATCCCCATGTATGAGGACGGCCCGGACATGGATATGGTCGAGGAATACGTCAAGGATCCCGCCGTCAAGGGCATCTGGTGTGTTCCCAAGTACTCCAATCCCCAGGGCATCACTTACTCTGAGGAGACTTGCCGCCGTTTCGCCAAGCTCGAGCCGGCCGCCCCGGACTTCAGAATTTACTGGGACAATGCCTACTCGATCCACCACCTCTACGAGGAACCGGAACTGCAGGACTACCTGCCCGAGGAGCTGGCCCTCTGCCGTGAGTACGGCCATCCGGATATGATCTACAAGTTCATTTCCACCTCCAAGGTCACCTTCCCGGGGTCCGGCCTGGCTGCTGTCGCGGCTTCCCAGACCAACCTTAAGGATTTCAAGAAACATATGGCCATCCAGACGATCGGCCATGACAAGCTCAACCAGCTCCGCCATGTCCGTTTCTTCGGAAATATGGCCAACATGACCGAGCACATGAAGCGCCATGCGGCCATCCTCCGCCCCAAGTTCGAGACAGTGGAGGCTACCCTCGAGGAGGAGCTTGGCGGCCTGGGCATCGGGACCTGGACAAAGCCCAGGGGAGGGTATTTCATTTCCTTCGACTCCATGGAGGGCTGCGCCAAGGCCATCGTAGCCAAGTGCGCTGACGTCGGCGTCAAGATGACACCGGCCGGCGCCACCTATCCCTACGGCATTGACCCGAAGGATTCCAATATCCGAATCGCGCCTTCCTTCCCGACGACCCGGGAACTGGGCCTGGCGACCAAGGTCTTTATTCTCAGCGTCAAGCTGGTCAGCATCGACAAGCTTCTCGAGGAGAAGAACTGAGGAAAATAAACACAAGACCGCTCCGACGGGGCGGTACAGAGTGGACGACGGGGAGTATCCATGGAAGAGAACAGGAATACATCCACACAGATGCCAACCTTAGAGGGCGAGGGCGACATGATCAGACGGCCTTCCATCTCCATTGAGGACTTTGAGGCGGCCCTGAACGCCAGGGCGGCTGAGGTGGAGGCGGAGGCCATGTTGGAGCACGGACTTCAGGAGCCCAAATCCGCTGCGGCGGATTCCGAACCGGCGGATGCGGCGGAGCCTGTGGCCGCAGCGGAAACGGCAGAGCCTGCGGGCGTAGCGGACGCAGCAGGGCCAGCTGGCGCAGCGGATGCGGAAGAAGAAAGCACCGCCGAAGACACCGAAGCTCCGGCTGAACCGGAGGCTGCACCTGCAAAAGAAAAGCCTGCGCGCCGGCGCAGGAAGAAGGCAGAACCGGACGAGGATGAGCTCGATGAGGACCTGGACCTTCCTATTAAAAAGAAGCGGGGACATCCCATCCTCTTCGCCATTGTTCTGGTCCTCTTCGTCGCCTTCCTGGGAACTGTCTTCTACACTTACCGCCATTATGTCGATTTCTTCCGGAACCATTTTTATTCCGGGACCACCATCAATGGGATTGACGTCTCTTACATGACGGTCGAGGAAGCCAAGCAGAACGTGGCCAATGGGATTGCCGGCTTCACGCTGACCATCGAGGAGCGTGACGGCGTGACCGAGACATTGACCGGCGAGGACATCGGGCTGGCCTATGTGGACGACCTTTCTATTGACAGGCTCATGATGGACCAGAACGCAGATCTTTGGTTCCTGTCCTTTGACGAGCCGGTGAGCGCCCAGGTGGGCGTATCCACCACCTACGACGAGAAGATGGCCACCAATGCCGCCCTGAAGCTCTCCTGCCTTGACAAGAGTCAGGTCGTAGAGCCGGAAAATGCCCGCCTGATCGCGGACGGCAGCCTCTACAGCATTAAGCCGGAGGTCCTGGGCAACAAGATCGACGAGGCCAAGCTCCTGGTCCAGGTCCTGGACGCCCTCGACGAGGGCAGGACCACCTGCTCCATCGTGGAGCCTGACTGTTACATTTATCCGACGGTCACGAGTGACGACGAGACCTTGAACGCCAGGATGAATGCCTGGAACAAGTATCTGACCGTGGAAATCACCTATCCCTTCGGCGACAACAAGGAGGTCATCAACGGCGACACCCTCCGGCCCTACATTTCCGATGACGGCAAGAACGTCACCCTGTCCACGGACTGGGTCAGGAGCCTTGTCTATCAGTGGGGCCAGAAGTACGACACCTTTGGCCTGGAGCGCCAGTTCACCACCCATGACGGGAAGACCATCACCATCCCGGCCGGCGGCGACTACGGCTGGGTCATCGACAAGGACAAGACCATCGCGGATGTGACGACGGCTGTCAAGGAAGCCCAGAGCGGGACGAGGGAGCCGATTTTCCTCTACAGCGCCAAGGGCTGGGACAACGGCGACCTGACCGGCACCTATGTGGAGGTAAGCATTTCCGAGCAGAAGCTGTGGTGCTACCAGAACGGCGTTGTCGTCATGGAGACGGACGTCGTCACAGGCCGGGCTTCCGATCCCGACCGCATGACCATCCCCGGCTGCTGGGCCATCGATGCCAAGAAGAAGGACGCCACCCTCGGCACCGAGGACGTCCAGGGCTATTCCGAGCCGGTCGGCTACTGGCTGCCCTTCAACGGTGGACAGGGCCTGCACGATGCCCCCTGGCGCAGCAATTTCGGCGGCGACATCTATCAAAGCAACGGCTCCCACGGCTGTGTGAATGTCCCGGCGGAGAACATGGAAGCCATCTTTAACGCCATGGAGATCGGCAACGCTGTTGTTGTCTATGACCTGAACTCGCCGGTCACTCCACAGGCGACCGGCAACTGACGCGCCATGCGCTTCATATGAGATCATGAAAGGAAGACCGGCCTCCGGTTCCCCCGCGGGGCAGGAGGCCGGTCCTTATTTTAAGGAAAATGAGAACAGACAGAAAAAAGAGAAGGGGAAAGGGGCTGAACACCCTGATCCTGGTCGTCTCTCTGTGCGTTTTTCTATACTCCGGATACAGGCTCTTTCAGATTCTGCGTACCTATGCGGCTGCCAAGAGCGAATACAGCGGGCTGCAGGATGATTTCACAAAGCCGAATGCGGCGCCGACGCCGACGGAAGCACTGACGGCACAAGCACAGGAAGCGGCGGAAGCTGCAGAGCCGGACAAGGAGGAAACACCTGCGCCCACAGCCACTCCACCCCCTACGGAGCCATACATTGATGAGGCGGGGAATGTGGTCTATCCGGCGGAAGGGGAGGCTGTTCCGCCCCTCGCCGTCGACTGGGACCAGCTCGCAGCCATCAACAGTGACATCGTGGGCTGGATTTATGTGGATGCGCTGCCTTCCATCAGCTACCCGATCCTGCAGACGGGTGACAACGACTACTACCTTCACCATACATTCCGGAGGGAAGCCCTCTTCGCGGGTTCCATTTTCATGGATTATTATAATAAGAGGGATTTCTCCGATCCCAACACCATCGTCTATGGCCACAACATGCGGAACGGGAGCATGTTCGGCAGGCTGAGCGATCTGGAGAATCCGAAAGTCTGCGGGGCGGATCCCTACTTCTGGATCCTGACACCTGAGGCGGACTACCGGTACGAAATCTATTCCGTCATGGAAACGCCGGTGGAGTCGGATGTCTACAGCTTCTTTGCGGAGAACGGGACGGAGGCGTTCCTGGATTGGGAGAAGCAAATGAAGGCCGGCTCCTGTGTCGAGAGGGAGGTGCCTCTCAGCAATCTGGACCTCACGGTCACCCTTTCCACCTGCACCGGCGACAGCACGACCCGATGCGTGGTCATGGGCAGACGGGTCTGGGTCGTCCGGCATTCAGGAGGGGCCAGGTAGGGAACTCAGCTGATGTGGCTCAAAGGACCCTTGGACAAATCCATCTCCGGCGGGAATATGCAGGGATTTCGGCAGCTGCTTCGCAGGTGAAACTGAACCGGATCCCGAGCCAGGAATCGCCGGTGCGTGATATCTCAAGAAACAGCGGGAAATGAAAACCCGCGCAAAAAGGAGGTGCGGAAATGACAAGAGAAATCGAGGCGCTGCAGCAGATCATTGACACCCATGAGAAGATCGTCTTTTTCGGCGGAGCCGGTGTGTCCACGGAAAGCGGGATCCCGGATTTCCGGAGCCAGGACGGGCTCTATCATCTGAAGTACAAGTACCCGCCGGAGACCATCATTTCCCACACCTTCTTTGTCCGCAGGCCGGAGGAGTTCTATGAGTTCTACAAGGACAAGATGCTCATCCTGGACGCCCAGCCGAATCCGGCCCATCTGAAGCTGGCGGAGCTCGAGCGGGCAGGCAAGCTGACGGCTGTCGTGACCCAGAACATCGACGGTCTCCACCAGAAGGCGGGCAGCAAGTGCGTCTACGAGCTGCACGGCTCAGTCCTCAGAAACTATTGCACGCGCTGCCACAAGTTCTTCGATGCCGATTACGTAAAATCCGCGGACGGTATTCCGCGCTGTGATCGCGACGGCGCTATTGTCAAGCCGGATGTCGTCCTCTACGAGGAAGGCCTGGACAACGACGTGGTGCGGGGAGCCCTCAAGGCCATCAGCGAGGCCGACGTCCTGATCATCGGCGGGACATCCCTGGTCGTCTATCCGGCGGCCGGCATGATCGACTATTTCCGGGGCGACAAGCTGGTCCTCATCAATAAGTCTGCCCCCGGCCGGGATTCGGCAGCCGATCTCGTGATCCGGGAGCCGATCGGTGAAGTGTTGTCACAGATCGTGGTGAGGTGAGCAGAAGAGAAAATGGGAATCAGGGACGGTTCCTTTTCCCACTTTTCGTAAAGCGAAAAGTGGGAAAAGGAACCGTCCCTGATTCCCATTTTCCCGGTTTTCCCCTTAAAAAAGCCGGATTTTTCCATGACTTTATGCCTTGCCTTTTATTGACCCATGTGTTATATTAGTACTCCGTGAGAGTATCACAATAACCACAGATCCTTGTCTTCCGTCTGAGCGGAAGGCCGGAGTCCAGAAGGAGGAAACATGAACAAATACGAATTGGCACTCGTTGTGAGTGCAAAGCTCGATGAGGAAGCCAGAAATGCTGTCCTTGACAGGGCCAAGAACTACATCACCCGTTTCGGCGGCCAGATCATCGAGGTCGAGGAGTGGGGAAAGCGCAAGCTTGCTTATGAGATCGACAACAACACAGAAGCTTACTATTTCTTCGTGAACTTCGAGGCTGAGGGCACCACCCCCAACGAAGTCGAGAAGCGCATGCGGATCATGGACAATGTCCTGAGATACCTTGTCGTCCGCAAGGATGAGAACGACACCTTCAAGGTCGCTCCCGAGAAGGCTCCGGTCCAGGAAGCTCCGGAAGAAGTGGAAGCTCCGGTCGTGGAAGAGGAAGCTCCGGTAGAGGAGGAAGCGCCCGCCGAGGAAGCCCCCGCAGAGGAAGAAGCCGAGTAAAGAGCCCATTTGCCTGATTGACCAAAGCATCAGAAAATGAGGTGACAGTATGAATATTGTAATTTTGATGGGACGCCTGACCAGGGACCCGGAGGTCCGTTATTCCCAGGGTGAGAGCTCTACGGCCGTGGCCAATTACCGCCTGGCTGTGGACCGCCGCTTCAAGCGCGACGGCCAGCCCGACGCCGATTTCTTCGACTGCGTCTGCTTCGGCCGTCAGGCTGAGTTCGCTGAGAAGTACCTCCACCAGGGGACCAAGATGGTCGTCCAGGGACGTCTTCAGAACGACAACTATCAGGGTCGCGACGGCCAGATGGTCTATCGCAACCGGATCATCATCGAAAACCAGGAGTTCGCCGAAAGCAAAGCGGCCAGCCAGCAGGGCGGCGGCAACAGCGGGTACAACTCCGGGAACAACTACAGCGGCTCCGGCAGCGGCTACGGCTCTTATAACAGCCGGCCCTCCCGCCAGAGCGCACCGGCTCCGGAACCGGCGGCGGATGGCTTCATGAACATCCCCGACGGCATCGATGAGGAGCTTCCGTTCAACTGAGAATAAGTGCCTCGAAGAGGCAGCTGTCTGTGAACAAGCGGACAGGACTATATTTGGATACCGAAAGGAGAAATACCGATGGCTTTTACAAGATCGAACGGCGAAGGCCGTGAAGGTGGCTTCAAGAGAAAACCGGGCGGATTCCGCAGAAGGAAAAAGGTCTGCGTGTTCTGCGGCAAGGACAGCGAGATCAGCTACAAGGATGTCAACAAGCTCAAGAGATACGTCTCTGAGCGCGGCAAAATCCTGCCCAGAAGAATCACTGGCAACTGCGCGAAGCATCAGCGTGCCCTGACCGTAGCTGTCAAGCGTGCCCGCCATCTCGCCATCATGCCGTATGTACAGGATTGATCGGATATGATATAATGAAGCCGTCATTAACTCCGGTTAATGACGGCTTTCCCTTTACATGAGCGGCAATCTGGACCGGGCGCAGGAGCGACCGGGTACTGTTGTGCCCGCATACTGACCGGATCACGGAGATCGGAAGGGTGGAGGATGGAGGACCTGAAACTGTCCGTACAACTGAAAAAGTATCTGCAGTGGCCGTTCCTACTGTCGGCGGTCTTTTTGGTCATGCTCTTCATTTTCTTCCTGACGGGCGACTATCCTGCAGGTCTCATCGGGGCAGGCTTCCTGACCCTCTACTGGGCCCTGCTGGTGCTTGTGATGGTCTACAGGCAGAAGCGGATCACCGCTGAGATGGTCTCCTTCGCCATGGAATTCGATGAGCAGCAGCGGATCCTCCGCAAGGAGTTCGTGCTCCCCTATGCCCATCTGGACATGAACGGACATGTTCTTTGGATGAACGACGAGTTCATGGAGGCCGCGGGTAAGGACAACAGCTTCCATAAAAGCATCCAGTCTGTATTTCCGGAGCTGACCCGCGAGAAGCTGCCCGTTCGCCGCAGGCGGACGGAGTGCGTCGTGACCAGCGGCGACAAGGTCTACCGGGCAGCCATGCAGCGGTTCTCCGCCGTGCAGGGCTCCGGCGAATCCGACACCCTGATCGGTGTCTACCTCTTCGATGAGACGGAACTCACCAATTTGATCGATGAGAAAAATGACAACCGCCTCGTCTTCGGCCTTCTGAGCCTTGACAATTACGATGAGGCTCTGGAGACGGTGGATGAGCTGAGAAAGTCCCTCTTCCTGGCCCTCATCGAGCGAAAAATCAACAAGTATTTCTCTGAGCTCGACGGTCTGGTCCGCAAGACGGAGAAGGACAAGTACTTCTTCATCATCCGCAAGAAGGCCCTCGATGAGATGGAGAGCAAGCGCTTCTCCATCCTGGAGGACGTGCGGAGCGTCAACGTGGGCAATGAGATGTCCATGACTATCTCCATCGGTATCGCCTACGGCACGGATTCTCTGGTCCAGAGCTCAGAGGCAGCCCGGTCTGCCATCGATATCGCCCTTGGACGCGGCGGAGACCAGGTGGTGGTCAAAGAAGGCTACAACACCCGGTACTTCGGAGGCAAGACCGAGACCACCGAGAAGTACACCCGCGTCAAGGCCCGTGTCAAGGCCCATGCCCTTAAGGAAATCATGCTGAGCAAGCAGAATATCCTCATCATGGGTCATAAGATCCCCGACGTGGACGCCCTGGGCGCTGCCATCGGTGTCTGGCGCTGCGCCGCCACCATCGGCCGGCCGGCCCATATCGTCATGGACAATCCGCCGGAGTCCATCCGGGAGATGGTCAACGGCTTCCGGAACAATCCGGATTACGACAGCCGCATGTTCGTCACCATCCGGGATGCCATGGAGCTGATCGGACCGGAATCCGTCGTCGTGGTTGTGGATACCAATAAACCCAACTATACAGAATGCGAGGAACTCCTGTACAAGGAGACGGCTATCGTGGTCCTGGACCACCACCGGCAGGGAAAGGACATCATCCAGAACGCGACCCTTTCCTACATCGAGCCCTACGCCTCCAGCGCCTGCGAGATGGTCTCGGAAATCCTTCAGTATTTTGACGAGTCCCTCAAAATCAAGGCCGCGGAAGCGGACAGCCTTTACGCCGGCATCATGCTGGACACCAGCAATTTCCTGACCAGGACCGGCGTGCGGACCCTCGAAGCTGCCGCCTACCTGAGGAGGAACGGCGCGGACGTGACCCGGATCCGCAAGCTTTTCCGGGACAGCATGGACGATTGCCGGGCCAAGGCGACCATCATCGCCCAGGCCGAGATCTTCGAATCCAGCTTCGCCATCTCCGAGTGCCCCTCCATCGGCCTTAAGTCGCCGACTGTCGTCAGCGCCCAGGCGGCCAACGAGCTGCTCTCCGTGGTGGGGGTCAAGGCGTCCTTCGTTCTGACCAACTATAACAATATGATTTATATCA
>ODAI013516380.1_pt1 | contig 14886 bp, 12 predicted proteins | sample 1539321 | NCBI WGS metagenome assembly ODAI01 (sample SAMN02144231, study PRJEB22623) | gut metagenome | biome: sheep rumen | host: Ovis aries | place: New Zealand
ACCTCGAAAAGTACGGGGATAAGGCTTCAAGAAGGAAGGAGCACAGGAAGGTGTTCTGTTTCCACAGGATGATTGGTCGAAGGGAACTGTTCGTACAGGACATCTGCAAGGGAATGAATATGGTAGCAACGACTGCAGGAATACCTGGTCTCACACTGGCCTCTGCCAGAGAGTCCATGATTTCCATTGCGCTCTATGATGTGGGCATCAGTAAGGAGTGCCTGCTGGAGATGCTTAACATCAAGGCCAAGGAATACCGCGATACGGACAAATATCTGCGCATCAAGCTCAATGATGTCCAGAATGAGAACCGCCGTCTCATCGACTATGTCTTCGGTGGTGGCCAGCAGAAAACGACCAGAAGCAGCATCACCATATCGGAGAGAGGTCGGGGTAGAACTGTCATCGTGGATGAACTGGTACCGCTTGTAAGGCATGAGGTCAGCATGAGGTATCTTGTCATCCCACAAGAGCAGCATGAGGACGGTACATGGACGGCATATATCAGGATGTCTTTCCGTGGTGAGGAGATGGATATTCCGACAAGCATTAACGTAAGCAAGAGACAGATAGACTCTGATTTCTACATTACTAATGAGGACATCATTGCCCGTCTGACAGCTATGATAGCAGACATCAGGAAGAATATCGAGATGATCAACCTTGACGAAGTGGACTCACTTAGGGGGCTGCTTATACTGCTGGCTGAAAAGGAGGAGTCAATTGGAATCAAGTAAGTAACAACAAGAAAGAGAACAATTATGATAACATTCAAAGCATGTATTGTAAAGAAGGATATGCGCAAGGACGGCACATGGCCTGTGCTTATCCGTATGACCTACAAGCGTCAGTCACGCATGATACGGACAACAATGTCGGTATCATCGGAGGATATGACGGCATCGGGAAACTTCCGCAACCAGAAGATCATCGACGAGTGTGACAAGTTGATTCACACCTATCGGAAGCGTATCGCAGAGCTGAAGCTGGAGTTCAACGACATGGAGATAGAGGATATCCGTCGCCGTATTACCATCAAGGATCCCGGCGATAACATCGACTTCATAGCGTTCTGCAAGACCTGGATAGAAGAGTTCTGCAAGCCAAATAACCGTCACAACTATACAGTTGCACTAAGATCTTTCGAAAAGTTCATTGGTAGTCCGTCTTACTCGTGTAATCAGATTTCCAAGGAACTCATGCAGCGATACGAGATATGGCTCAACGAGCATGGTGTGGAAGGGACACACTACTGTATCGCTATCAAGAGGATGTTCAACGAAGCTCGATACACCTACAACGATAATGCTGAGGGGAAAGTATATATCACGCGGTCGTTGGAGTTCTACTTTCCAAAGCACTACAACAAGCCGATAGAGAAACGCGCCCTGACAATCGACCAGATACGTAACATCGCTGCCATTCCTGACGAGGAGCGTATCAACTCAAATCGCAACATGGCTCGTGATGCCTTTCTCATCTCTTTCATGATGATGGGTACAAATGCCGTTGACCTGATGGACTGCGTCTATGACGAGGATGGCAACATCACCTATGAACGTGCCAAGATGCGCGACCGCTGTGAGGACAGGGCCCGCATCGTCATCAAGCCCCACCCTCTTCTGAGGCCTTATCTGGAAAAATATGCCAGTAAAGAGACGGGCGACTCTCCACGTGTCTTCAACTTCCATAGACGATACTCAACAAGTCAGGTCTTCAACGACAAACTTAACAGGGGAATCAAGGAGGTTGGAAAGTGCATTGGTATCCCAGATTTGACTTTCTATGCAGCCCGTCACTCGATGGCGACCATAGCCCTGAATGATGCGGCAGTGGACAAGTACACTGTCCATGAGATGCTGAACCATCAGGTTCCCATCTATCGTATCACCGATATGTATATCAAGAAGGACTTCAGGAACATCAACGAGGCCAGCTTCAAACTCATTGACCTCGTTCTCGGGCCGGTACTGAGAAAGAAGTGTGGCGATGTTGACTGTCTCTTGACGGATAGTATGGAGGGGACGGAACATGAGGACAGAATAAAGTTCAAGTACTATGTAATTCCGCAGGACATCCATGCCGACCGGACTTGGAACGTGGTCATCCGTGTGATGCTGGGCAGGGAGTATAAGGAGATCGGAACTTCTGTCAGGGTATCTCAACGTGATCTCAATACAGACTACAACATCATCAGTCCGACAGTCATCGACCGGTGCAACGGCCTCGTGGAATCATGCCGTAGGAAAGTGGCAGACCTCAATGAAGGTACAATGCCTATTCATATTGCGGATATCATGAACAGGCTAACGACCTGAATATAATTGAAAAACGTTATTCGTAAAATTTTCAAAGAAAGAATTATGTCAAGTATCAGATATGCGCTCGTGCCAGAGCATAAGGGCAAGGATAATCTTTGGAAGGTGGACATCATCCTCCATCATCATTACGAGAGAAGGACTATTCCCACAAATATATATGCTACGACAAAGGACATCAGGCCGGACAAGAAGCTAAAGGGAAAGGTACTTCGGGACACAATGGATGCCTGCCGTCTCTACCGTCAGAGGCTTGAGCATCTGCAACTGAAGGACTATGAGCTGGACATTGACACCATCCACAAGCTCATTACAGCCAACACTGAGGCAGACATTGATTTCTTCGGTTTTGCCGGACATTGGATGGAAAAGAACAAGAATTTGAAGGGTATTGGCTGTTATAAGGCGGCATTGAACAGTTTCAAGGGGTTCATCGGAAAAGATACATTACCATGCAGTAAGATGTCCGCACAACTGCTGAAGGGATTCGAACATTCACTTAGTGACCGTCCCTGTTCTGCACATAACTATCCGAGGTATGTCAGGCGTATATTCAATGAAATCAAAGAGATGTATAACGACAATGACACTGCGTCACTGTTTGTCAGACGCAATCTGGATTACTGGCAGGTGGATAACCCCTATTTCCCTGCAAGAGGATATATTGCACTGACAACTGACCAGATACGGGCTATTGCTGCTCTTCCTAGCGAGAAACGCATCAACTCCCGTAAAAACGTGGCCCGCGATGCTTTTCTGATTTCCTTTATGACCATGGGGACAAATGCTGTTGACCTGATGGCATGTGAATATGACGATGATGGCAATATCACCTATGAACGCACTAAGGTAAAAGACCGCAGGTCGGACAAAGCCCGCATTGTCATTAAGATACATCCATGTCTGGAACCGCTCATAGAAAAGTACAAGGCAAAGAAATTGGATCCCGGCAAGGTGTTCTGTTTTTCCAGAAGGTTCCACAACAACAAGACTTTCAACAATACGCTAAGCACAGGGTTAAAGGAGGTTGGAAAGCTAGTTGGAATCCCCAACCTGACATTTTACTCTGCTCGTCATTCGATGGCGACTATCGCGACCAATGACCTTGGCATCAACAAGTACGTCGTTCACGAAATGCTGAACCATCGCATACACCTGTTTCGTGTGACGAAGAGGTATCTGCGCCAGAACTTTGACGAGATCAACAATGCGAACTTCAAACTTCTCGACTATGTCTTTGGAGAACGAGAAGAGGAAGGAATTCACAATACCTTTGTCGATCCTGACGGGGATTTTGGATGCTCTGTATTCGTTGACTCGCTGGAAGAAGTAGAGGATAATTTGGTCAGCATGCGCTACATGGTCATTCCACAGGACAAGCTGCCGGATGACAAGTGGCGAGTGGTCATCAGGATGACGTTCATGGATGAGAGTGCAGATATTCCGACGTCCATTATTGTCGGAAAGGAAGGCTTGGATAAGAACTTCGACATTACGGACGGGAGTATACTTGACCGTTGCGAAACGCTTCTGAGTCAGTGCGAACAAAGAGTTAGGGACATTGACCTCTATGAAGTGAGTGACATCAGAGAATTACTTGCAAAATTGGGCTGAAATTGGAGATTACAACACATTTCACTATTTCATGTGTAAAAATTATTTTTCGTGTCTACTTAAACGGTCTGGTACACAGGCAGTACAAAGCCTATACGAATACCTATGCTTTAGTAAGTTATTAAGCCAAAATGCCTATGCTTTAGAAAGATTTTTGCTAAAAATTGCCTATGTTTTAGAAAATAATATTAACTTTGCAGGCAAAAACGGCGAATAAGCTTACAAAGTCATTATGTACGAAAGAGAGCTGATAACACAATTGAGGCAGTGGTGCAAGAAGTCTCCACGCAAGCCTCTCGTTATAAGAGGAGCAAGACAAGTAGGAAAAAGTACCCTCGTTAGGGAGTTCGGTCGCGAATTCGATGTATTCATCGAGGTCAACCTTGAACTGTCAGACGATGCCTCCGTCTTCAGGCGCACAGACAACGTGCAGGAGATATGGCAATACCTCTGTCTGCGAGACCACAAAATTTCAGATTCCAGCAAACGCATGCTGCTGTTTATCGACGAGATACAAGAAGAGCCAAAGGCCGTTGGCCTGCTACGCTATTTCTACGAGAAGATGCCTTGGCTATACGTCATAACAGCAGGAAGTCGATTGCAGAGTCTTTTAAAGAAGCATGTTTCATTCCCTGTCGCCAGGGTAGAATATCTCAACCTGCGACCTTTCTCGTTTGTAGAATACCTTAATGCTACCGAGGGAAAGGAATGGGCTGGACTGGTTAAAGATGTGAAAGTGCCTGCTGTCATGCATGAAAAACTTATCAGCATCTTCAACCGCTATGCCCTGGTCGGGGGAATGCCCGAGGCCGTGGCCGAATATGCCGAGAACCGCGACATTGAACGACTCTCGCCCATCTTTAACTCTCTGCTAATGGGCTACAACGAGGATGTAGAAAGATATGCCAAAAACGAGGAGCAGGTGCGCATCATACGCCATATCCTCGATACGGCATGGTTTTCAGCGGCAGAAGCCATCACTTTTGCAAACTTTGGTAACAGCAGTTATACAAGTACGCAGATACACGAAGCGATGGACTGCTTGGAAAAGGCATATATTCTTTCTCTCGACTATCCCGTTACATCGACAGACATACCTGCTATACCTTCTAAGAGACGTTCACCAAAACTGATTATGGTTGATAGCGGAGTCACCAACTTTGTCGCTGGCATCCAGATAGAATACTTGCAGAACAAAGACCTGCTCGACACATGGAGGGGGAGAGCCGCCGAACAGATAGTGGCACAGGAGCTGAGGATACTGCTCGACAGACAGTATAAGGAAAAACAGTTCTTCTGGGTGCGCGACAAGAAAGGCACGACGGCGGAAATCGATTTCATCTGGCAGACACAGAGCCAGATTGTGCCCATCGAAGTAAAGGCTGGTACGAACTCACACTTGCGCTCACTCCATAGTTTTGTCAACACTACTAATCGTCCTGTCACTGCGGTACGATTCTGGAGTGGCGATTATTTCGTGCAGGATGTCACCACCCCAGCCCCAGAAAATCGTCCGTACCGACTGATAAACATTCCTTTTTATTACATAGGACAACTGAAAGAAATCCTGCAAAGAAATATCACAGGATAGTCTGTCTCATCCTTGTTTTGAACTTATTGTTGTAAAGGCAATATTATTATGACACAACTTTTTACTTATGTTGTCACGTAAATGTACCGAAGTGGTGTTGCAACTTTTGGGGATTTTATACAATTTCAACTATAAAAATTTGGGGATTCCATACAAAATATAAAGAAAAAATTTGGGGATTCCAACATTTTTCCGGATCCACTTGTTGCATCATTATGGCATAGACAAAGTACCCTAATCATAATTCTTCAAGATTTTTCACAACCTGCTCCACTGTCAGTGCTGGGGCAAACTCTGCCTGTTCTACACTACGTTTGATAGTCAAAGTAAGTTTGCAAGCTTTTGTTGCTATATCCTATTTTATAGAACCATAACTGTGCTTTTTCGTCATTATAAAATATTATTATTTACACATCATTTTTACTTATATCGAGCTATTAATGTCTATATTTGGCCAAAAGGGGGTAAAAAAATAGCTGTTTTGGCCAAATATAAATACCTTTTCTATCTTCTTTAGTCTTTAGCTTAGTTTATTGCAACCTTAAAAAATCAGGAAAACAAGGATTCTTATTCTTGCCTTCTGTAAACTAAAAGGCTTTCGCATCTCGCTGAATATGAAATATTTGGAATTCACACAAGTTTGATTTGCACCACATAAAGAAACCGTCTGAACTGCATTTTCAACTTTCTTTCTTCTTCGGCTGATAAAGTTGCCGTACCTTTGCACCCGAAAAACGGAACACGACCATGAAATACACAAGTGTCCGTCAGTATTAACAAAGTAAAGGATAACAGAACATGACATTCAAGACACTACTGACGATGATAATCGTCGCTTACGTACTGTACTACGCATATCAGGTCATCCACGATCTGTTCTTTACCAAGGGCAGTATCATACAGGATGAGCTGGAGGTAGAGGAAGAGGTTGACATCTCAGGTGAGGTCGGCAAGTACAGGCCGACGGAGGTGCACCGCTCAGACATACCTGTAAGCTCTACGGCTGCCAACGCTTCCCAGGAAGATGGTGAGCTCATCAACTACAACGGCGGCATGAGCATCAATGAGCTGTGCGACACGCTCGACCGTGAGCATGAGGCACCGAACACCACCTGTCTGGCAGACATCCTCTCCAAGGAATACGCACCCAAGCAGGGCATGTAGTCGTATAGACGCTGCTTTGGATAATCAGCTCTTCTTTGGATATTCTTCTTTGCAGTACATCTGCAACTAACATAACACACTTATACCTTTAAGATTTTCGGACATTCATTTTTAACAACCATGAAAGACAAATGCAGAAAATCTTTAATGCTGCCAAAGGGACAGCAAAGAAAGCAGGAAACCTTGTTTCTTGCAAGTCAATGAGACTGGCCGCACTGGCCGTGATGTTCATCTGTAGCACGGGCTATGCCCTTGCCGACCCTGGCTCCTCTGCCATCACGCAAGCCGTGGGTACCTTCAAGGGCTATATCGAGCCTGTGCGTAACCTCCTCTATGTCCTTGCTGCCATCGTCAGCCTCGTCGGAGCCTTCAACTGTTACTACAAGCTCCAGGATGGGGATGATTTAGCATTAAAAAACCTACAATATAGGTAAATCAGTGAGGATAAGGAGCGCGCGAAATTTCGCATCAAACTTAAATACAATAAGTTACGGATGTACGCGAAACGGCTTGTAGCTAGGAATTCAATAGAGAAGACAGAATAAAATTTAAGTAACAAATGGTTTTAAATAACAAACATAGGGGGTATTTGTTTGGGAAAAAGGCGGTTTATTTGAGACCGTCCGAAAGGTGCTTTTTACGTGGCATCCCGACATTTACCTTATCTAAAATATTGACAAAACGTCTAAAAACAGCGCAATTTGAAAAAATGCTAAAAACGGGCTCACCGCCTCCTGAAAGCCCTTTATACAGGGCGTTTAAGATAATTTAAACTTTATTTTTGAAACGCCGGTTTTTAAATTTTGCTAATAAGGACTAATTTTGCAGGCCGTTTGGAGGGCCACAATCCGGAAGAATGACAGCCTTATATATATATAATAAGGTGTAGGCCGGAAAAGATGAGTGGCATATATGGTAGGAAATACAATACAGGATAAAAAAAAGAAATAAAATGGCAACACTGAAATACTGCATTATCAGGAAGGACATGCGCCGTGACAAGACATGGCGCGTCCAGATAAGACTGACCCATGAGCGCAAGACAAGGATGATACCGACTTCCATGTATGTCTCACGCTCTGACCTCAACTCATCGTACCAGATCAAGAACCCGGCCATCATCGCACAGTGCGAGGATCTCATCCGAGAGTACAAAGACAGGATTGAGGCTCTTGACCTGGCACTGGTCGACATGGACGTGGAGAGAATCAGGAAGGAGATTATGCGCAAGGACATCGTGACGGATGTTGAGTTCTTCGCTTTCGCCAGGAAATGGATAGAGAAGGACTGCCGTCCCAAGACCAAGAAGAAATACCAGACCTCAGTGAACAGGTTCGAGGGCTTCATCAAGATGAAGCACGGAAGGAAGACACTCTCCTGCAACGAGCTGTCATGCCTACTGATGCTACAGTTCGAGAAGTACCTCCGCAAGGAGGGGGTCATGAACGATATCTACAGCCAGCACATCAAGACCATCTTCAACGAGGCTAGGCTCCGATACAATGACAACCCCGACGGAACTGTGGTCATCCGGCGCTCCTTAGATCTTTTCATGCCCCAGAAAATGATAAGGAAGGCAGCCCAAAGTGCCCTTACTTCGGAACAGGTCAGGCAGATTGCTGCTATCGAAGACAAGAAGATCACCACAAGGCGCGATCCTCTGCGGGACCTGGCACGAGACGTATTCATTATGTCATTCCTCATGTTGGGAACCAACACCATCGACCTCTACGGCTGCGAATACGATGCAAACGGCAACATCACCTACGAGCGTGCCAAGGTCAGGGACAAGAGGTCCGACCGTGCCCGTATCGTCATCAAACCACATCCGCTGCTCAGGCCCTACCTCGAGAAATATGCCAATCCGAATGCCCCGGATGACCGCCATGCCTTCAACTTCCATATCAGGTACGGGAATCCAGAAAACTTCTGTCATATGGTGAACAAAGGACTGAAGGAGATTGGAAAGTCCCTTGGCCTTGAAGGACTGAACTGTTACGCTGCGCGTCACTCGATGGCCACCATCGCACTGAACGAAGTGCTCATTGACAAGCTGACCGTCCATGAAATGCTCAACCACAGGCTGCCGAAGTTCCGGGTGACCGATATGTACATCCGCAGGGACTTCGAGAGAATCAACCGCATGAACTTCCGGCTCATAGACCATGTTTTCGGAACCAACACACTTCTGGAGGAGGCGAAGGAGGACAGAATGCTGATTTCCCAGGTTCTGGAGCCGCTGGAGGAAGGGAAGGTACGCTTCAGATATCGCATCAACCCCGACTCACCAAACCAGGACCGTACGTGGAACGTCATCATACAGGTCTTCATGAGAGAAGAACTGCGGGAGATCAGGACATCCGTCAAGGTCAGCCAGAGGGACATCAATACAGACTATAACATCAAGAATCCTGTGCTCATCGACCGTTGCAATGCCCTGCTCGACATGTGCCGGAAAAAAGCGGAAGGTCTTGGCAAGAAGTCCCGCGTAACGGATATTGACGCTGTCGTCAGGAAGCTGATGACAAAATAGTGAATGGAACTTAAGAAGAATTCGATATGGAAAAGATAACGGATGTAACATACAGGTTGAAGAGGGTTCACCGCGGTTCGGATGCCGTCTGGCGCATCTCCATCATTATCAGGCATCACCACGACACCATCATCATCCCGACGGAACTCTATGCAACGGATATCCAGCTCACATCAAACAATAAGCTGGGGAACGGACCGCTGATGGCTGCCTGCAGGAAGATCATGAGGAAATACCAGCGCAGGCTGGAGACACTGAGACTCGACACCTACGACCTTGACACCAGTACTGTGGCAGCCATCCTGCGCGGAGAGGATAACGTGAACATAGACTTCATGAATTTCTTCAGGAAATGGATGCTGGTTCACACTGACCAGAATCTGGATTATTACAGGTCAGCCTACAAATCCCTTGCCCGGTTTATTGGAGAGGAAAGCCTGTCTGCACGGGATATGTCCATGCAGCTGCTCCGCAGATACGAGCTGTCGCTTGCCGAACACCCGTCTGTGGCCTCAATGAGCGTATTCTGCATACGTCACGTCTTCAAGGACATGAGACGCATCTATAACGACTTTGACGACGGGATTCCCGTCATCAAGAGGAATCTGGATGAATACAAACCTACCATCAAGTATGTCCATGGCGCGCAAGGCTTCGCGCTGACCGTGGAACAGCTCAGAAAGATTGCGACACTGCCCGACACAACTCTGAAAGGAAGTCTCTTCAATATAGCGAGAGACGCTTTTCTCATTTCCTTCATGACCATGGGTATGACTGGTGCAGACCTGTACGAGTGTGAGTATGACGAGGATGGATACATCGTCTTTGAGAAGGCGAGATCCCGCCTTATCCGCGATGACAGGGGCGTTACAAGAATCAAGCCGCACCCGCTGCTTGAGCCTTACCTCCGAAAATATGGGGACAATGCATCCAGAAGGAAGTCCCACAGGAAGGTATTCTGTTTCCATCGGATTGTCGGAAATAGGAAGTTATTCGTGCAGGACATCAGCAGGCATATGCCGAAGATCGGAGAGGCCATCGGAGTACAGAAACTGACATTTGCCTGTGCCAGGCACTCGATGATAGACATCGCACTCTATGACGTGGGCATCAGCAAGGAATGCCTCATGGAGATGCTCAACCTCAGGGTTTTGGAATACCATGACACCGACAAGTATCTCCATATCACGCTCAATGACATCCAGAATGAGAATCACCGTCTGATAGACTACGTATTCGGCGGCGGCGAGCAGAGGACGACAAGAAGCAGTGTAACCGTATCCAGTGAAGGAGGAAGAAGGAGCGTCATCGTCGACGAACTGGTTCCCCTTGTGAGGCATGAGGTCGGGCTGAGGTATCTCATCATCCCGCAGGATCAGCATGCCGACGGCACATGGACGGCACATATCAGGATGACCTTCCGTGATGAGGAGATGGACATTCCGACAAACATCCGCGTGGACAGGAGGCAGATAGACACGGAGTTCTACATCACCGACGAGGGTATTATCGACCGTCTGATGGCCGTCATTCAGGACATCAGGCAGAAGACGGATGCCATCAGCCTTGACGAGGTGGATTCGCTCAGAAGCCTGCTGATTCTCCTGGCAGGGAAAGAGAAAGTAACAGAGAATATTCAGTAACAACAAGAATAAGACTAAAGAACAATGATAACATTCAAAGCATGTATAGTCAAGAAGGACATGCGCAAGGACGGCACCTGGCCTGTGCTTATCCGTATGACCTATAAGCGCCAGTCGCGCATGATTAGGACAACTATGTCCGTATCGTCGGAAGACCTGACGGCATCTGGAAACATCCGCAACCACAGTATCATCGACGAGTGTGACAAGATTATCCACCAGTACCGCAAGCGGATTAGCGAGCTGAACCTGGAGTTCTGTGACATGGAGATCGATGACATCCGCCGCCGTATCACCATCAAGGATCCGGGAGAGAATATCGACTTCATTGCATTCGGCAAGACATGGATTGAAGAGTACTGCAATCCCAAGAGCCGTCAGAACTATTCAGTTGCGCTCCGCTCCTTCGAGAAGTTCCTGGGCAGCCCGTCACTCTCCTGCAACCAGATGTCCAAGCAGCTGATGCAGCGCTATGAGACGTGGCTCGGTGAGCAGGGCATCGAGGGAACGCACTACTGCATAGCGGTGAAGCGGATGTTCAACGAGGCACGGTGTGCCTACAACGACAATGCGGACGGCAAGATCTATATCCAGCGTACGCTGGAGTTCTACTTTCCCAAGCGCTACCACAAGCAGACCCAGAAGCGTGCGCTGACTATCGACCAGATACGGGCTATCGCAGCCATTCCCGATGAGGAGCGCGTCAACTCGCAGCGTAACATGGCACGCGATGCCTTCCTTATCTCCTTCATGACCATGGGCACCAATGCCATAGACCTGCTGGACTGCGTCTATGACGAGGACGGTAACATCACCTATGAGCGTTCCAAGATGCGCGACCGCTGTGAGGACGGTGCACGTATTGTCATCACACCCCATCCCCTTCTGAGACCCTTTCTGGAGAAATATGCCAGCAAGGAGACCGGAGAGAAGCGCCGGGTTTTTAACTTCCGCAGCCGCTATTCCACGAGCCATGTCTTTAATGACAAGCTCAACAAAGGGATCAAGGAGGTAGGAAAGTATGTAGGCATTCCGAATCTGACATTCTACGCAGCCCGTCACTCGATGGCCACCATCGCCCTGAACGATGCTGCCGTGGACAAACTGACCGTCCATGAGATGCTGAACCATCAGGTTCCCATCTACCGCATCACCGACATGTATATCAAGAAGGACTTCAGGAACATCAACGAGGCCAGCTTCAAGGTCATCGACCTTGTACTGGGACAGGTACTAAGGAAGAAGGCCGGTGACGTGGACCATCTCCTCACCGAAACATTGAATGGTATGGAGCATGAGGACAGGATCAAGTTCAAGTACTACATCATCCCGCAGGACATCCATGCAGACCGCACATGGAACGTCATCATCCGTGTCATGCTCGGCAGGGAATACAAGGAGATCGGCACTTCGGTCAGGGTCTCACAGCGTGACCTCAACAGCGACTACAACATCATCAGCCCTACCGTCATCGAGCGCTGCAACGGCCTCGTCGAGTCCTGCCGCAGGAAGGTCTCAGACCTCAATGAAGGCACGATGCCCATTCATATGACAGATGTTGTCAGCAGGCTTTCCCGCTGACGGCTTCGGTCATCATTACCAATAAGTATAACCAGAAAAATGATAGCTGTCATGACGAAGATCAGATATACGCTCACGCCTGAGCATAAGAACAAGGATAACCTGTGGAAGGTGGACATCATCCTTCACCATCATTACGAGAGGAGGGTCATACCAACAAGCATCTATGCCACAACAAAGGACATCAGGAGGGATAGGGAGAACGAGCTGAAGGGGCGCGTGCTCCGCGACACGATGGATCTCTGCCGTCTGTACCGCCAGCGTCTGGAGCACCTACAGCTCAAAGAGTATGAGCTGGACATCGATACCATCTATAAGTTCATCACAGCACAGAGTGAGGTGGACATTGACTTTATCGGGTTTGCTGAGCACTGGATAGAGAACAGAAGCAAGAAGAAAGGCATAGACGACTATAAGGTTGCACTGAACGGCTTCAGGAAGTTCGTAGGCAAGGACTCTTTTCCCTGTAGCAGGATGTCCGCACAGCTGCTGAAGGAGTTCGAGCGTTCCCTGAGTGACCGTCCCTGTGCAGCGGACAAGTATCCCAGGGCTGTCAAGCGCATCTTCAACGACATCAGGGAGATGTACAATGACAACGACACGTCGTCGCTGTTCGTCAGGCGCAACGTGGATCACTGGAAGGTGGACAAGCCCTACTTCCCCGCAAGAGGACACAGGGCGTTGACCGTCCAGCAGATTCGGGACATCGCTGCCGTACCCGACGAGAAGCAGCACAACTCCCGCAGGAACCTGGCGCGTGATGCCTTCCTCATCTCCTTCATGACGATGGGTACGAATGCCGTCGACCTGTACGGATGTGAATATGACAAGGAGGGCAATATCACCTACGAGCGTGCCAAGGTCAAAGACCGCAGGGCAGACAAGGGGCGTATCGTCATCAGGGTCCACCCCTGCCTGAAGCTGCTGATTGAGAAATACAAGGCAGGAAGGCTGGATCCGAGAAAGGTTTTCCGCTTCTTCAGAAGATACAAGAATGTCGGCTCGTTCAACGGCACACTGAGCACCGGTCTGAGGGAGATTGGAAAAATCATCGGTGTCCCGGACCTGACGTTTTATGCTGCCCGTCACTCGATGGCCACCATCGCCACCAATGACCTAGGCATCAACAAGTACGTGGTGCATGAGATGCTGAACCACCGCATTCACCTATTCAGAGTAACGGACAGATATCTGCGGCAGAGCTTTGACGAGATCAACGATGCCAACTTCAGGCTTCTGGACTATGTCTTCGGAGGCCGTGAGGAGGAAGGAACACGCAATACGTTCGTGGATCCTGACGGGGAGTTCGGCTGTTCCGTGTTCGTTGACTCACTGGAGGAGGTGGAGGACAGTCTTGTCAGCCTACGCTACATGGTCATCCCGCAGGACAAGCTGCCGGAGGACAAGTGGCGTGTGATCATGAGGATGACATTTATGGATGAAAGCGTGGACATTCCCACCTCCATCATCGTGGGCAAGGACGGCCTGAACAAGAACTATGAGATTACGGACGGAAGCATCATCGACCGTTGCGAAACTCTCTTGAAGCAATGCGAGCAGGAGCTGAAGGATATAGACCTGGCAGAAGTAAACTGCATTAAGAATTTGCTTGACAAACTCAATGGCGGGAAATGACAGATGAGTCCTTAGTGGACTCATCTGCTATTAAAGTTCTTAATGAATTAAAGCGTTACCGTCATACCCTTTTCCTCTTCTGTCAGGAAAGGATAGTATCTTACGCGAGCACCACTTCTGCAGGCACGCCCAGCACTTTGTACAGGCTGCGGGCAATGTCGAAACTCATAGACCTGCGACCATGAAGCAAGTCACTGAAGGTTGTGGCACTGATACCAATCATCTGGGCAGCATCCTTCTGCTTCAGTCCACGCTCTTTCACCTGAGTCAGAATGGCATCAGTCACCAGTGTGCTCATCCTACCAGGCAGCGGATGATAGGCACGGCCATACTCATCAAGGGCTTCGCTCAGCATCGTGAACTCAGCCTTCTCCTCCTGACTCAACAACTCCATGTCGCCCAGCTCCGTTCCACGCTCGATCAGTTTTTCCACGCGGGCCTCATAATCCTTGTACTCTTTTTCGTCCCTGATAGTCATAGCCTATAAATTTTTAATGTCTTTAATCTTGTCATACTCACCGTGCGTTCCGATAAACCTGATAGCTACCGTCCCTGCAAAGAACACCACTAGAACGACAGTCCGATAGTTGTTACCCTTGATATTGAACACATATCGGTTGTTGCCCACAAAGTCTGCCGATGGGAAATCGGCTTTCAAGTCTGCATGGCTCTTCCACTGGGCATCAGCCAATATACTGCTCCAACGCTCCAATGCCTCTTTGGCATCAGCATGCCTACGCGAGAATTCCTCGATTCGTTCTGGAAACAGTATCTTCATGCCACTCAATGAAATATATCGGTGCAAAA
>ODAI013614413.1_pt1 | contig 14886 bp, 19 predicted proteins | sample 1539321 | NCBI WGS metagenome assembly ODAI01 (sample SAMN02144231, study PRJEB22623) | gut metagenome | biome: sheep rumen | host: Ovis aries | place: New Zealand
CGGTGCATCTGACCCGACGCTGACGGCGACGGTCAGCGGCCTGAAGAACGGCGATGCGGCAAGCGTCATCAAGTACACTCTCAGCCGTGCCTCCGGTGAGAATGCGGGCAGCTACACCATCACGCCCACCGGCGATGCGACGCAGGGCAACTACACCGTGACCTTCAAGACCGGCAAGCTGATGATCAATAAGGCCACGGCCACCGTTACGGCGGACGCCAAGTCCAAGACCTACGGCGCATCCGACCCGACGCTGACGGCAACGGTTACCGGCTTGAAGAACGGTGATGCGGCCAGCGTGATCAAGTACACTCTCAGCCGTGCCTCCGGTGAGAATGTAGGCAACTACACCATCACGCCCACCGGCGATGCGACGCAGGGCAACTACAGCGTGACCATCAAGACTGCTAAGCTGACGATCGACAAGAAGAGGCTGACGGTTAAAGCCGACAACAAGACAAAGGTTGAAGGTGAGGCGGACCCGGCGCTGACTTATACCGCCACCGGCCTTGTAGGCACTGACAAGCTGACCGGCGCATTGACCCGTGAAGCGGGCGAAAAACCCGGCAAGTATGCCATCACAGTCGGTACGTTGAAAGCCACGAACAACTACGATATGTCCTTCACCGGGGCACAGCTGACCATCACTGCCAAGCCCACGCCGACGCCCACGCCTACACCCACGCCGACACCTACCCCGACGCCCACGCCCACCCCGACGCCGACGCCCACGCCGACGCCCACACCCACGCCCACGCCCACCCCGACGCCTGCCCCGGAGCCCGACTACACGCTGTTTGTCACGATGAAGGCCTCCGGCAGCACAGCCATGAACCTAAGCTGGACGGAAGTTAAGGACGCGGCTGGTTATGACATCTTCTTCATGAAGTGTGGCAAGGGCGAAATGCCTCTAATCGCGACCGTCAAGAGCAGCGCGGCGCGGAGCTATACGATCACCGGGTTGAGGAAAGGCGCGACGTACAAGGCTTATGTCAAGGCTTGGAAGAAGGTCAAGGGCGTCAGGACTTACATCGGCAAGGCAAGTCCGACGGTTCATGTCATTGCAGGCGGCTACACGAAGAAATATGCCAATGCAAAGAGCGTGACCGTAACAAAGCCAGAGCTGACGCTGGTTAAGGGAAAAACGAGTACCATCAAAGCCAGCATAAAAACAGTGAAGTCCGGCAGAACGGTGCTCCAACACGTCAAGAAGCTGCGCTACTACAGCAGCAACCGAAACGTGGCAACTGTGACATCGGCGGGCAGGATCAAAGCGATGGGCGCTGGCACATGCAAGATTTGCGTTGTTGCCAACAACGGTGTGAGGGCTTCTGTGAAAGTCACAGTGCCCGATGGGCCGACGAAGATCGCCTTCAAGAAGTCCAGCTACAGCGTGAAGAAGGGAAAGACGCTGAAGCTGGCAGGCCAGATCAAGCTGACGCCATCGGGCGTGACAACCACTTACACATGGGCCAGTTCCGACCCAACCATTGCCACCGTCAGTGCCAAGGGCGTTGTCAAGGGCAGAAAGAAGGGTACAGTAACAATCACAGCAACCTCGGCCAACGGCAAGACCGCGACGACGAAGGTCAAGGTGAAGTAGGTGTAAAAGCCTTGATTTAGGTAACATCTTTGAGGGCGGTTCTGTAAATGAGCCGCCCCCAGTATTGTCGATGTCTTTCGGGCAATTGGGGAGGAGCCAGAATTGCTTTTGAAGAACGCAACAAAAAGAATGTCAATATGAACAGTGGAAATCAGGAAAAGACCGAAAGAATGGGAACGGAAAAGATCAGCCATCTTTTGATAAGAATGGCCGTCCCCGCGGTCGTCGCTCAGGTTGTCAATCTGCTCTACAACATCGTGGATAGAATCTACATCGGCCATATTCCGGAGATCGGCGTTCCCGCGCTGACAGGGGTCGGGCTGGTTACACCCATGCTGATGCTGGTGACGGCATTTTCGATGTTCATCGGCTCCGGCGGAGCGCCGTTGGCCTCTATAGCGCTCGGAGAGCGGGATAACCAGAGGGCCAATCGCATCGTCGGTGTATGCTTCTTCGGGCTTATATCATTGAGCGTCCTGCTGACCGTATGCCTCCAACTGACTGCGCCGCGGCTTCTGCGGTTCTTCGGCGCTTCCGACGCTACCCTGCCCTACGCGCTGGAGTACAGCCGAATCTATATCTCCGGTACGATTGCTGTGTTGATCTCCCTGGGTATGAACCCCTTTATCAGCGGCCAGGGCTTTGCGGGCACCGCGATGCTGACCACTGTGATCGGCGCGGCGATCAATATCGCGCTGGACCCGCTACTGATATTTGTATTTCATATGGGCGTCAAAGGCGCGGCCATCGCCACGGTATTCAGTCAGGTGATCAGCGCCCTTTGGGTTGTCCTGTTTCTTTCAGGAAAGAAACCGACAATTCATCTTCAATGGATCAACATTCGTCCGGATTGGCCTCTCCTGGGACAGTGCGCGGCACTGGGGGTATCCAGCTTGATCATGGTGAGCACGGAGTCTCTGTTATCCATCATCTTTAACCGCAGTCTGTCCATCTATGGCGGCGACCTGGCTGTCGGCGCAATGACCATCGTCACCTGCGTCAACGCCATCGTCTTCATGCCGCTTCAGGGCGTCGCGCAGGGTGTTCAGCCCATCATGAGCTATAACTTTGGCGCACGCAGATACCGGCGCGTCACGGACAGCTTTCGCCTTGCGCTGATCGTGAACGTGATGTATTCCGTGATCTGCTGGGCGCTGGTTCAATTTTCTGCTGTTAATATCACCGGAATATTCACCAATGATCCCACGCTGAGGGATTACGCCGTATGGGCAATACGGATTTACTTTGCCTGCATCTTTACCCTCAGCTTCCAGATCACCTGCCAGTATGGGTTTATCGCCCTGGGACAGGCGCGGCTATCCCTGTGCATGGCTGTTCTGCGAAAGATCATCCTGCTGATCCCGCTGATCCTGATTTTGCCGCGTGTCCTGCCGGATCGGGTGTTCGCCGTGTTCATCGCGGAACCTATCAGCGATGTGATTGCCGCCGTCACAACGACACTGCTTTTCTTCTTGACTATGAGAAGGACGCTGCAACTGCCGAAAAAAGACTTGGAGCATGGAGGCGCGTGAATAACAAAAGTCTATCGATTATGAGCAGTAACTGAAGAACACACCAATTATGATCTCTATGACTGTGCACTCCCTTTTGAGGACGAATACTCAAGTCGGAGTGCATTTCTTTTATAATGCTTGCGTGATAACATGCTCAAATCACTTCGATTTCCTTTCAATTACGGCATATAGATCCATCATGATGCTGATGCAGAGTCACGACGTTAATATTCTGTTACAAATCATAAATTCCACATATTGTTTTTCCGGTTTGATAAGGGCAAATGAGTATTCGATATATGAGGGGGCGATGAAAAAGCCAGAAAAAGAGAATAGCTTGCTTTGAAGGGGGGTGATAACATGCCACACCTCCCAGATGGCGACGAGGCGGAGAACACGTCCCGTGCAGAGGTTGCCTGGACTGTTTTCGTTTCCTTCGCAAAAACCGTATTGCGAAACGAGAGCCGGACATTGTGGAGGAAAGAGCGAAGCAGGCAGAGGATTAACCAGACAGAGTATATCCACGATTTCGACCAGGCAGTAACGGATTATTATGCCGTTTATGACAATATCATTGTCGTCAACCGCAAGGAATACACGATCCACAATGAGGCGCTGTTTCATTGTCTGAAACAGCTGCCAAACAATTGGATGGAAGCGCTCGTTTTCCGTTTCTGGGAGAAATGGACGGATATACAGATAGCGGCACACTTCAGGGTCAGCGAGCGCACAATCCGAAACTGGCGCACAAAAGCCATTCAAAGGCTTGAGCACGATATGAAAAGAGAGAAGGAACACCAATGACGATGCGAAACCCGCATGAATGCATAGCGATTCTTATAGCTGCAAAAGAAGGAAACCAGGCGGCACAGCAAAGCCTTCTGGAGTATTTTGACGCTTATATCATTAAGCTCTCCCTGGGACCGCCGGGAAGGAATGGCGTTCAAGAATTGAATGAGGACATCAAAGTCCAGCTCCAGCTAAAGCTCATTGCGTCCCTGAAGGCTTTCGATTTGGACGGCCTTCTGGAGCACAATAACGACCATTGACGAAACGAGGTACAACATGAGTATACAGATAAGCCTTTTTGATTTTGCGTACATTCCGGCGTGGTTTGAACAGCTCTATGACCTGTCGCTCATGGCGATACCCGAGCCATGGAAATATGTACAAGTAGATCATACGATACAGAACACTGAAACGCCTATTCTGGAGCGATACCTGTCGCAGGTATTCAGGAAGCAGGCGATTGACTATAACAATGCCGATGAAAAGAAAAGCGATTATATCTTTTATGTCCGCAACGAGTTCGCTTGCTTTCATACGGGGCTCTATACCAGCAAGTACAAGGGTATATACATGTGCTTTTCTCGGAACAAGAAAAAGGATACGTTGAAGACATGGGTATTCAAATGCTTTGCCATCGAAGGCTCGGACAAGCTGAAATATGTGCAGATACTGCCGGACCGGCCAACTTATCCGGCCATGCAGTGGATGACCTATTTCGATCCGGACTGGCAGATTCGGGTCAATCTGGATCGCATGCTGGGCGATGCGGACAGCTTTGGCCACATGCCGGAAGCATTGCAATCGGCCTGGAATTTGCCGCTGTTGATAGAAACAGCTATTGAACTGTCACGAAGAAAGGCGCTGCAGGATATTTCGTTGGCCGTACCTATGGTGTACCAGGGACGCATTCAATACACGATACCTTTGTATTTGACCGGAACGGATAAACCGGATGTTGCGGCGGCGCTTTCGATACAGGAGGGATACTATATTGCTCATGCCCTTATTTCACTGGAAGCGGCTTACCAGTATGCGCGTTCACTTGCGCGGCCCTCCTCACGCTGGTTGACATCCATTGTATGCACAACGTGATTTATTACCGAGAACAGCGTTATGGCTTGGAGGATTAATGCTTGAGGGAACGGCATGACGCAAATATGGTATACACACCCTTGCAAAGGATTCCTCTTGGATTGGCAATGAAGAAAGCGGATGGGACATACGCTCTGCGCGTGAAAAAGTCCCATGGCAAGGATGTTGAAGATGTCCCGCTGGACGCACTGATTTCAGAGGTTATACAGTGTGCCGAGGCGGAGGAAAACGCAGAGAGCCACATCACGTAGGCGCTCGCGTCACTGAAACGACGGCTCTTAACGAACTGAACCGACTTAATTGAGTTTGGCCGGTATGAGCATTCAAGGGTCCCAAACAGGACTCTGAATGTTCATACCGGCCTTTTTCATTTTCAAATTTATTTTTGGGGTCCCTCTCAAAGTGTCCATTAGGTGAGCACTTTGACTGATATGATGTGCGCAACGAAAGCGAAGGGAGGTGCTGAGGGTGCGAAGCGCGCTGGAGCGTCGCCAATTGATATTGGAAGCGCTGTCCAATCGCAGGCAGGACACATACGTGAACCTTGCCCGCGAGATGGGTGTAAGCAAAAGCACGATCCGACGCGATATTGAAGCTCTCAGCATCGAATACCCGATCTACACGATTCCGGGAAACGCCGGTGGTATCCGTGTCGCGGACGGCTATTACTTTGGACGGCGCTACCTGAAATCGAGCCAGGAGGAACTGCTTCGGCAACTCCTCCCCGGACTGCAGCCGGAGGCACAGAAGACGGTTATGGGAATCCTGGACGCTTTCGCAAAGCCCAAGATACCCGACGGAAGGAAAAGGAGCAGGTTGAGATGACTGACATGAAATATGAGGACGAGCTCTCCATCGCCCGATGGGCATGGCGCTCTGTGCGTGTTCGGGTCGAGTTTACAAAAACCGGCTGGCGTCAGCTTTCTGAATTGCATGCCTTCCCTATACCCGTTTTCGTTCAATCCGTCACGATCAAGGCAAATCTCGCGCTGTACATCGCTGCCCACGAAGAGAAACACATCCACCTGGACACCGAAGGCCAGGAGGTGTGCTACCAGCCGGGTATATACCTGATTCTTCGCAAGGAACATGGGATCTGGTATATCACCGAGGTATTCACGACCGGCATCGCTGTGGAATATGCCCCTGTGTACTTCTGGACGCGCATCAAGCGAAGCTTTCAGGTACTGGCGGCGCGAGTGCTGATCCGCTGGCGCATGACGATGGTTGGAAGCAAGGCTACCGAAGCAGGAGGACAGTTTTTATGAGTGAAAAGGACACAAGGCTCGTGACGGCGGAGGCTGTTCGGCGCGGCCACCCCGACAAATTCTGCGACCAGGTCGCCGACGCGATCCTGGACGCACACCTGAGCTACGATCCCAACGCCCGTGTGGCCGTGGAGGTCATGGCCACGGCGGGCAGCATCACCATCGCCGGTGAGGTCACTTCCCGGACAGAGGTCAACTACGAACAGATCGTGGCCGGGGTGATGCACCAGATCGGCTATAAGTGGCAGGATCTGTGCGAGGACGAGCGGGACGAGCTCGAGATCCAGGTGGCTGTGCATGAGCAGTCGCCGGACATCGCCGCCGCGGTGAACGGGCGCTTCCCGGACAGAACGCTCGGCGCGGGCGATCAGGGCATCATGTACGGCTACGCCACGAATGAAACCCAGGCGCGTATGCCTCGGGCCTTCCTCATCGCGCAGCGGATTTGCATGCTGCTGGACGAGGAAATGCCCCGCACCCCCTGGTTGGGCGCGGACGGCAAGGCGCAGGTGTCGCTGAAATACGAGGGTGACCGGGTATTCGTCCATACCATCGTCGTCTCGGTGCAGCATGCGCCGAATGCGCCAGAGGATCAGCTCCGCGATCTGGTGACGCAGATCGTCTATCAGGCGGTGGGCCGCGCGGATATGTGGAACGCCAGCTCGAAGCTGCTGATCAATCCCTCCGGACGTTTCGTGCTGGGTGGTCCCGCGGCGGACACCGGCCTGACCGGGCGCAAGCTGGCCGTGGATCAGTATGGCCCCATCGCGCACATCGGCGGCGGAGCGCTGTCCGGGAAGGACGCCACCAAGGTGGATCGCTCCGGAGCCTATGCCGCCCGCTGGATCGCCAGAAACCTGATCGCCGCGAAGCTGTGCCGGGAGTGCGAGGTACAGCTGGTTTACGCCATCGGCGTGGCATACCCTGTGGGCCTGACGATAAACAGCTTCGGCACCGGCACGATGCCCGACAGTGAGCTGGCCAAGCTGGTATGGCGCGTGTTCGATCTACGGCCCGCCGCGATCATCGACCGGCTGAAGCTGACCACACCCAGCTACGGTCTGGTATCGGTATACGGACACTTCGGTCGCATGGATCTGAACCTGCCCTGGGAGCGGGACGACATGGCGGACCGACTCAGGGACGCAGCACAGTACAGATAATTGGGAAAGGAGATTATCATCATGACAATGAGCGTGAAAATGCTGAACGACATCGCCGTCCATGCCGAGGGCTTGGCCAGCGAAGCTGTGGCCATGGCGGAGGCGCTGCGGGCCGTGGTCGATGACTGCGCGGCGCAGGTTGCCGCCAACAAGTCCCCGGACAATCCCACCGGCAGGACCGACCCGGAATGGGTGGCCGAGGCGCAGGCGAACATCGTGCCCCCGAAGGCGGAGCCCGGCAAGAAGCTGACCATCGCCGAGGTGCGTGCCTACGTGGCGGAGCGCACGAAGCCGGAGAATCGGGCGCAGATCAAGGCCATCCTGAAGGGCTTCGGTGTGGCCAAGCTGACGGAGCTGCCCGAGGACAAGTATACCGACCTGATAAGCGAGGTGGCGAAGCTGTGACTGCAATAAACGACCAGGTCATCCAGCACAGCGGGCGAGGCCATTCGGAGCTTGGCCCGTCCTCATCGGAACGCTGGCTGAAATGTCCTCCCAGCGCCGTGCTGTCGGCACAGTTCCAGGACAAGCCCTCGGTGTACGCTGAGGAGGGTACCTTCCTCCACGAGCTGTGCGAGCTGAAGCTCCACAGGTATCTCGGCGATATGACGGCGGACGTCATCGAGCGCCAGTATGCCGAGCATCGGGACAACGATTTCTACTCGGATGAAGCCGAAGAGGTCACCGACGTGTACGTCAACCACTGCATCGAAGTGATCGAAGCCATTCGCCTTTCCTGCCCCGATCCTTACATCGCCGTGGAGCACCGGCTGGATTTCAGCGAGTATGTACCCGGCGGCTTCGGCACCGGCGACTTCATCGCCATCGCTGACGGCGTGATTGAGGTGATCGACTTCAAGGGTGGGCGCGGCGTTCGTGTGAATGCCGATCACAACAGTCAGCTGATGTTGTATGGCCTCGGCGCTCTGTTGGAGTTTGATCCCCTATACGACATCAAGACCTTGCGCATGACCATCGTACAGCCCCGGCTCCAGAACATCTCAACCTTTGAGATGGACGCAGACGAGCTGGTGAAGTGGGCGGACGAGTACCTGCGCCCGAGAGCGCTCCTGGCCCAGAAGGGCGAGGGCGACTTCAGCGCCGGGGAACACTGCCGCTGGTGCAAGGCCCGCTTCACCTGCCGGGCCCGCAGCGAGTATTTCATGGAGCTGGCCAGGCGCGATTTCAAGCAGCCGGATCTGTTGACCGATGAGGAGATCGCCGACATGCTGCCCATCGCGGAGGAGCTCAACAACTGGGTCCAGGACCTCATGGCCTTTGCGACGCAGCAGGCCGTCGAAGGCAAGCAGTGGGCAGGCTACAAGCTGGTGGCCGGGCGCACGGTCCGCAAGTACACGAGTGAGGCCGAAGTCATCAAAGCCTGCACCGATGCCGGGTACACGGACATCTATAAGACCACGCTGCTGGGCGTGGGCGACCTGGAGAAGCGCATGGGCAGGAAGGCGTTCAGGGATGTGCTGGGCAAGCTGGTGTACAAGCCCGAAGGCACGCCGACGCTGGTCCCCGTCTCCGATCCCCGGCAGGCTATCTCCACCGCCGCAGCCGATTTCAACAATTGACGACCGCCCCGCGAGGGCAGAAAGGAAAACAATATGTCTACCAAGGTCATCACCGGCAAGTGCCGGGCCTCTTTCGTACACATCTTTGAGCCCAAGAGCGTCAACGGAAGCGACCCCAAGTATTCCATGTCCCTCATCATCCCGAAGTCGGACACCACGACCCTCCGCGCCATCCGTGCCGCCGTGGACGAGGCCATTGAGAACGGCATCGCCAGCAAGTGGGGCGGCAAGCGCCCCGGCAAGTTGAGCCTGCCTCTGCACGACGGCGACGAGGAGCGCGACGAGGATCTGGCCTATGCCGACGCCTTCTACATCAACGCCACCAGCTTCGAGAAGCCCGGTGTGGTGGACAACAAGAAGGGCCGGGACGGCAAGCCCATCCCGATCACTGACCCGCTGCAGGTCTATTCCGGGTGCTACGTCCGAGCCAGTGTCAACTTCTATCCGTTCAATGTGAACGGCAACAAGGGTGTGGCCGCGGGGCTGAACAACGTGCAGTTCTGGTGCGACGGCGAGCCGCTGACCAGCCGCGTGAGGGCCGAGGACGAGTTCGACACCCTCGACGATGAGGATGACGACGATTTCCTCGACTGACAGATGCCGCCCGGTATAATGCCGGGCTGATCGTCTGTCTATTTGATTTCCTGTTCCAGATCGTCGAACAGTGGGCTGTCGAAGAACTGCCGCACCGTGATTTCAAGGCCGTCGCACAGCTTCTTGATGGTATCGACCCGGGCGGTCTTCGTCCGCCGGTTGACGATATCGCTGATCGTGGACTGGGTTACGCCGGATATGGTGCTGATCTTGTTGATCGTGATGTGCCGTTCATCGCATAATTCGTACAGCCGCTTCACGACAGCTTCAGATACAGTCATAGAGCTACCTCCATCGGAATACCGTTATAGAAATCGTATCAATTTGCGAGAGAAAAGTTTAACGGTTTGCCGTTGACTTGCTCGATCACCAGATATAGACTAACGGTATTCCGATGAAGGAGGGAAGATGTATGCGCGTAGCTTTTACGGGGCACAGACAGATGTTTCGCCCGGAAGAAGATGATATTACTGATAAGACTGTGAAACTGCAGTTCCTGATCGTCAGGGAGATATGGAAAAGAATCCGCGAACAGGCGGATACGTTTCTATGTGGCTGCGCAAAGGGCGCTGATATACTGTGCGGGGAGATCATATTAGACATCAAGCAATCGAGCCGACCTGATATCAAGCTGATCTGCGCGATCCCGTTTCACGAATACGCAGATCGCTGGACTGCCGAATGGAAAGAGCGATACAGGGATCTGCTTAAAGGAGCGGACAAAGTGATTCAGGTATGTGATGGCTATCAGCCGGGTTGTTTTCATAGGCGGAACCGGTATCTGGTAGACAACTGCGACTCCCTTATCGCTGTATATGATGGATCGGACAAGGGCGGGACGGCATACACTGTCAAGTATGCCAGACAAAAAGGGAAGGAAATCATAATCATCAACCCTGATACTCTGACGCGAACAGTTATCCCAGTTGAATAGACAATACGGTTACAGGCACTCGCATCAGCGGGTGTTTTTCTTTTGCACGGAGGTGATTTGATGAAGAAAATCCTCGGCATCGACATCGAGACTTACAGCCCGGTTCCGCTTCCCAAGACCGGCGTGTACCGCTATGTCGATACCGACGAGTTTGAGATATTGCTGTTCTCCTACGCCTATGACGACGGGCCGGTGCACACCGTAGATATGGCCTGCGGTGAACGCCTGCCGGACAGCGTGCTGGCCGACCTTGAAAACCCGGATGTCATCAAAGTCGCCTACAACGCTCAGTTTGAAAGAGTGTGCCTGTCCAAGTACCTCGGGCACTGGCTCGACCCGCAACAGTGGCGATGTACAGCGGTGATGGCGGCTTTGGCATCCAGGATATCTATGGCGGCGTCTTCAAGGACTACAACGCCCACTCTGGAGGCGGAACGCAATGGGGCCACACCTGGGATTATTGGACCCGCGGGAACCACTGGTCTGAAGTCACGTCAGAAGCGTGGGCAAACATGTTCGATGCCGCATTTAGTCCGCGGCTGCGCCAGGCGATGCAGGAATACCTGCCGACCGCCTGGGATTGGTTTGAACGAAGATTGGGAGGATTGAAAAAATGAGCGATTCCATCATCTGTGCCTATGAAGAGGCTTTCCCGAACTCGAAGGTATGCTTTCTCATGCCGAGCGGCGACCTGTCGGTGGTGGATTTCAATAGCAACCGGGAATACCGGATGCCCGAGGACGAGTCGGAGGAAACCTTTATGGACCGAATTCGCCGCAGTCAGGAACAGGGCCGAAACCTCTTTTTTGAGGAATGGCCGCAATACTTCCATGAATGGGAAACCGACCCGGATGTGATCCTGTAAAGGAGGCGCACATGCCGCACAAACCCAAGCGCCCCTGCCGCTATCCCGGGTGCCCGAATCTGTGCGAGACGGGCACCTACTGCGAGGTGCATCGGAAGGAATGGTCACCGGACGCGTTGCGGGGCAACGCAGCCGCGAGGGGCTATGATGCCAAGTGGCGCGAAGCCAGGAAGCTGTTCCTGCAGCGCTATCCCCTCTGCCAGCGCTGCCTGAAATTCGGCAGGCTCACCCCGGCAACCGTGGTGGACCACATCATACCGCATCGGGGCGATCCGCTTCTGTTCTGGGATCAGGAAAACTGGCAGGCACTCTGCAAGGGGTGCCATGATCAGAAGACAGGCCACGGCCTGTGATTCCGCTTGACGATGTTACTGGCACGCTGTACAATAGTCTCATCCGAAATGAAGGCAGGATATAGCCGTGAAGAATCATGTGAAGGTCGGAGGGAAGCTGCTCCAAACCAACAAGACATGGAGCCATCTAAAGCAAAAACAGAAAGAATGGATAGTCCAAACGGCTCGTAGGCATTATGACAGATTCCTTCGGGAACGCGGAAAGCTGCCTGTCGAGGGAAGCAAGAAGCAGCTGATCGAGGAGATATATGCCGTTATCGAGGAAAGGGACATATGGATACCCTATGGGGAAGTATATCGCGTTTTGTGTAAGCACATAGCGCGATGGAATCGGCAGGAAGAAGCGTCGGTTAATACTTCGCCCATGGAGTCCTCAGCGTCCATCGAGACATTTTTCCAGGAAGACCCCGAAGTATAAAGTTGGATATGGTAACAAGCATCTCACAGCGAGGTGCTTTTTTGTTGCACAGATATGGAGGACAAGATAATGAAGAATCCATTCGCAGGGCTGTTCCGGGCCAGAGATAAGCCCCGAGACGTCGTAAGTGCCGCGACGACCTTCTCCTTTGGCGGAAGCAGCGCGGGCAAATCGGTCACGCCGAGAAACGCCATTCAGGTATCCGTAGTGTATGCTTGTGTGCGGGTCATCGCGGAGACCATTGCCAGCCTGCCGTTTGCCGTTTTCCAGGAGACGGACGAAGGCTCCGTCAAGGCCATGGACCATCCGCTGTATCGAATCATCCATGATGAGCCGAACAGCGAGATGACCTCCTTTGTCTGGCGGGAGGCGATGCTCACGCACCTGCTGCTGTGGGGCAATTCCTACAGTCAAATTATCCGCAGCGGACGCGGAAAAATCATCGGGCTGTATCCGCTGCTGCCAGATCACATGGAAGTGGACCGGGATGACAAGACTGGAAAGCTGACCTACACGTACTCCACGACGAAGGGTGAAACGGTGCGGCTCCGCCCGGAGGACGTGCTTCACATCCCAGGGCTGGGCTTTGACGGCATCATGGGCTACAGCCCCATCGCCATCGAGAAGAATGCCATCGGCTTGGGAATCGCTGCGGAGGAGTATGGCAGCAAGTTCTTTTCCAACGGCGCGACGCCCAGCGGCATCCTGACACACCCCAACACGGTGAAGAACCCGAAGGCGCTGCGGGAAGCGTGGATGGAAGCCTACGGCGGTTCGTCCAACGCCAACCGCGTGGCCATCCTCGAGGAAGGCATGACCTTCACCCGAATCTCCATGCCTAACAATGAAGCGCAGTTCTTGGAAACGCGCAAGTTCCAGGTATCGGAGATCTGTCGCATCTACCGCGTGCCGCCGCACATGATCGGCGATCTGGACAGGGCAACCTTCTCCAACATCGAGCACCAAAGTATCTCGTTCGCTGTACACACCATTCGGCCCTGGCTGGTGAGAATCGAGCAGGCCATGAATCGCGCCCTCTTTCCCGAAAAGGAGAAAGGCGTTTTCTATGTCCGCTTCAACATGGACGGCCTTATGCGTGGCGACTACAAGTCCCGCATGGAGGGCTATGCAATAGGCCGCCAGAACGGATGGTTGAACGCCAACGACATCCGGGCGCTGGAGAACATGAACCCTATCCCCGAAGAAGAGGGTGGAAACGCATTCCTCATCAACGGGAACATGATTCCAATCCGACAGGCGATGCAGCCGCACGAGGTTTCTGTTACACCATCGCCGGTGGAAAAGGAAGAAACAGCCAACGAGGATGATGCAAACGACGATCAACAGGATGGTGATACCGGTGAGTGAGCTCATCAAGTCCATATCCTACGATCAGGACGAGCTGCTCCAATGGATCACCGGTCTGTATGTGGAGGACGGAAGGTTTGATGTGGACCCCACGTTTTCCACAGGCAGCTTCTATCGAAGAATACCGTTGCCGAAACTGTGCTTTGACCTGGTGCCGCAGAGGCAAGGTGTTCTGCAGGCCGATTGCCGGAGATTGCCCATAAAAAGCGGTTCCGTCAGGAGCGTCATCATCGATCCGCCGTTCCTCGCCACAACCGGCAAGTCCCTGACCGGCGATACCGGTAACATCATCAACCGGCGCTTCTCCGTGGGGAGAAATGAACGTGAATTGGCCGCGCTGTACGAGGCCGCCATCACCGAAGCCCACCGGGTGCTGTGCCCGGGCGGCGTCTTGGTGTTTAAGTGCCAGGACAAGGTCTCCAGCGGCAAACAGTACATGATGCACTGCTCCGTCTACCAGTGGGCGATTGCCCGGGGCTTTGAGGTGCTCGACTTGTTCATCCTGCTGGCCCGGAGCCGTCTGGTGGCCAACTGGCAGCGCAACCAGAAGCACGCCCGGAAGTTCCACAGCTATTTCTGGGTGTTCAGAAAAAGAAAGGGGGTGGTTCCCGAATGCGGGAAATCAACCTGAACGGCTACATCGACGATGAAGTGTGGTTCGGCGACGAGATCACGCCGGACAGCCTGCACGAAACACTGTATGAGCCGGGAACGGATCGGTCGGAGGACGTGCATATCCGGCTGAATTCCTATGGCGGCAGCTGCAATGCCGCCGTCCGCATGCACGACGACTTGGTGGCCTATCCGGGAAAAATCAGCATCACCATTAGCGGCACGGCGGCTTCGGCGGCGACGGTGCTGGCCATGGCGGCGGATACCCTGGAAATGACGCCGGGTTCTCTCTTCATGATCCACGATCCCATCGTGGGGGCCATCGGCAACGAAGCCGATCTCATGGAAGCCATCGGCCTGCTCCGGGCTTGCAAGGACAGCATCATCAACGTGTATGCGACGCGCACCATGGCCGGGCGCGACCAGATCGCGCAGATGATGAAGGAAACCACATGGATGGACGCCGAGGCCGCCCTGGCCTACGGCTTCATCGACCGCATCGCCGCGGCCAGCGCCTTTGGCACCGTGATCAACTGCGCCGTAGCCCGGGAGGTTGCGGAAAAGAAGGTTCGGCTGTGGATCGACCGACACAAGCAGCTGATCAATGAGATCACTAAGAAGGAGCAGACCGTCAATCCCGAGGAGGAGCAGGCAGATGACCCTGAAGCAGAGCGCGTACCGCTGGGCGAAGCTGGGATCGCGCCGCCCGCCGCGGCTGCGCCTGCCGAGTCTC
>ODAI010365877.1_pt1 | contig 14884 bp, 11 predicted proteins | sample 1539321 | NCBI WGS metagenome assembly ODAI01 (sample SAMN02144231, study PRJEB22623) | gut metagenome | biome: sheep rumen | host: Ovis aries | place: New Zealand
ATCTATCTTGTTTTGCACAAAGATTTGTTCTGAATAATTTTGCACATTGAAACAACAGATATCAGAATCAGATGCAAATATGAAGACAAAGAAGATTATCATGTCAGTGATGATGTTGACGGCGACAATGACAGTGGGCGCACAGAAACAATGGACGCTTAACGAATGCATTGACTACGCCCTAAAAAACAACATCTCGCTGAAGAAGAAGACGCTGACAACGAAATCGGCCATCGAAGACGTGAAACAGGCGAAAGCAGCACTTCTGCCCTCACTCTCGGCAAGTACCAACCACAGTTTCGGCTACCGTCCGTGGACGGAAAGCGGACAAGTGACCGTGAGCAATGGGACAGTGAACAGCAAGGTATCAAAGACCTACTACAACGGCTCATACGGCATTAATGCAAGCTGGACCGTTTGGGACTGGATGCAGAAATACAATACCGTAAAGTTGAACAAACTATCCACACAAGAGGCGTTGCTCGACTCTGCCACCACAGCCAACAATATACAGGAAGAGATAGCCAAGCTATATGTGCAGATACTGTATCTCGACGATGCGATAAAAGTGAACGAAGAAAGCTTAAAGGCCAGTCAGAAGAACGAAGACCGTGGCAGGCAGATGGTGGAAGTGGGAAAGATGTCGAAAGCCGACTTGGCACAACTCACATCTCAACGCGCCACCGATGAATTTAACCTCGTGGAGGCGAAAAGCAACCTGTCGAAATACAAGCTCCAGCTGAAACAACTGCTGGAGATTACAGACGAGCAGTTCGACATTGCCATACCAGCAACAACAGAGGCAATGGCAATGGAGACCATACCTACGCTAAACAGCATCTATGAAGCGGCACTGATGTCGCGTCCGGAGATAGAACGCAACAAAATGCTCATCGAGAACAGCGACCTTAGCATCAGCATTGCGAAAGCACAACGACTGCCAAGCATCAGCCTGTCGGGAAGCGTAGGAACAAACACATCGTCGATGAGCAACAACGACTGGAGCACACAGATGAAGACCAACTTCTCGGCAGCTGCGGGCTTCACCGTGAGCGTGCCAATCATTGACAACCGACGCACAAAGACAGCAGTGAACAAGGCTAAGCTTCAACGTGAACAATACGAACTCGACCTGCAGGAACAGCAAAAGAAACTATACAGCACCATCGAGGGCTACTGGCTCGACGCACATAATAACCAGCAGAAGTTCGTGGCCTCGAAGGCATCGACAGAGAGCGCACAGGAAAGCTACAACCTGTTGAGCGAGCAGTTCGACCTGGGACTGAAAAACATCGTAGAACTGATGAACGGAAAAGTAAGCCTGCTCAAGGCACAGCAGAACCAGTTACAAAGCAAATACATGGCGATACTCGACATGCAGCTGCTGAAGTTCTATGGCGGCTCTAAGAGCATAAGTGATAAATAGAATCCGACGCCTCAAACGCCGGAAGCAATTGAATATTGAAAAACAAAAAGAAGGATATGAAGAATAAGAAAATGTGGATTGCCTTTGCTCTCATTGTAGCAATAGCAATCGTTGTATGGCTGATGTCGGGAGGAGAGAAAGAGCAAACAGTAAACTTCAACTCAGCCAAGGTAGAGAAGATGAACATCCACACCTCGATTACAGCCACCGGAACCATCGAGCCGGTGACTTCGGTGACGGTAGGAACACAGGTGTCGGGTATCGTGAGCAAACTGTACGTGGATTACAACAGCGTAGTGAAGAAAGGACAGGTGATTGCCGAACTCGACAAGACTAATCTAACCAGTGAGCTAAACACTGCACGCGCAAACCTGTCGAGCGCACAGAGCACACTGAAATACGAGACAGCAAACTATAACCGATACAAGACTCTTTATGAGAAAGGACTAGTGAGCGCCAACGACTACGAGAACGCACAACTGTCGTACAACAGAGCACTGCAAAGTGTCAACACCGCAAGCCAGAGCGTACAGAAGGCAGCAACCAACCTCGGCTATGCCACCATCACATCGCCCATTGACGGAGTAGTGCTCTCGAAGTCGGTAGAGGAAGGACAGACCGTAGCCGCAAGCTTCAACACTCCCGAACTGTTCAAGATTGCGCAAGACCTGACCGACATGCGCGTGATTGCCGACATCGACGAGGCCGATATTGGCGGCGTTAAAGAAGGACAGCGTGTTACGTTCACTGTGGATGCATTCCCCGATGATACATTTGAGGGACGTGTAACACAAGTGCGACAGGAAGCCACGACATCAAGCAACGTGGTGACATACGAGGTGGTGATTTCAGCTCCCAATGCTGATATGAAACTGAAACCCGGTCTTACAGCCAACGTCACCATCATGACTCTGGAGAAGAACAATGTGATGGCTGTGCCATCGAAAGCACTGCGATTCCAGCCTAACGAAGCACTGTTGAAGAAAGGTGAGACGATAGAAGACTGTGAAGGCGACAGCAAGGTATGGACACGTGAGGGAAATACATTCAAGGCTCACAAAGTAGAGACAGGAACCACCAATGGTATGCTTACAGAGATTGTCAGCGGTATAGAGCCCGGAACAGAAGTTATCACCGACTTCGAAATATCTGGCGGTGTCGAAGAGGCCGACGAACAGAAGCAGACCAATCCCTTCATGCCAAGGCCGAAAAATAGGAACCAGAACAAAAACCAGAAGAAGTAATGGAAGACAGAAAAGTAGTAATCGAACTACAGAACGTGAAACGCTACTTTCAGGTCGGTTCTGAGACGGTGAAGGCTCTGCGCGGTGTGTCTTTCAAAATATACGAAGGCGAGTTCGTCACCATACAGGGAACGTCGGGTTCGGGCAAATCCACTCTGCTCAATCAGCTGGGATGCCTCGACACACCAACGAGCGGCGAATATCTGCTCGACGGCATCAGCGTGCGGACAATGTCGAAGACACAGCGGGCCCACCTGCGCAACCAAAAGATAGGCTTCGTTTTTCAGAACTACAACCTGTTGGCAAAGACAACAGCCGTAGAAAACGTAGAACTGCCGCTGATGTATAATTCGAAGTACAGCGCTGCCGAGCGCCGCCAAGCTGCAATCAAGGCACTTGAAGCAGTAGGGCTGGGCGACCGTCTGTATCATAAGTCGAACCAGATGTCGGGAGGACAGATGCAGCGTGTGGCCATTGCACGGGCCCTTGTGAACGACCCTGCCGTGCTACTGGCCGACGAGGCAACCGGAAACCTCGACACACGTACATCGTTTGAGATGCTTGTGCTGTTCCAAGAACTATACAGACAGGGACACACCATCATCTTTGTAACTCATAATCCCGAGATTGCCGAATACTCCAGCCGCAATATCAACCTGCGTGACGGGAAGATTCGCGAAGACACTATCAACAACAATATTAAGTCGGCAGCAGAGGCTCTGGCTGCACTGCCGATACCACAAGACGACTGAAGTAACTCTGATATGAATATACTGAATCTATTTAAGGTAAGCATCAAGGCCGTTGCTAACAACAAGATGCGCTCGTTTCTCTCCATGCTCGGAATCATTATCGGTGTGGCAGCCGTGATTATCATGATGGCCATCGGACAAGGGTCGAAACAGAGCATTCGCGACGAACTGTCAACGATGGGAACGAATCTGCTAACCATACGCCCCGGTGCCGACATGCGAGGTGGCGTGCGACAAGACCCTTCGGCCATGCAGACACTGAAGATGGCCGACTATGAACGTATTCTGCGCGAAAAGAAGTATGTGACAAAAGTGTCGCCTGAAGTGACGTCCGGCGGACAAGTGATTTACGGAAACAACAACACAAACACCACTGTCTATGGCGAAAGCACCGACTATCTCGACATTAAGCTGTGGAAGATAGAAGAGGGAGAATGCTACAACGATGAGGACATCAAAAAGGCAGCTAAGGTGTGTGTTGTGGGAAAGACCATCGTTGACGAACTTTTCGGCGAGGGTACTGATCCCATCGGCAAGACTATCCGCTTCAAGTCGATTCCGATGCGCATCATCGGAGTGCTCAAATCGAAGGGATATAATTCGTGGGGTATGGATCAGGACAATGTGATTATTGCCCCCTACACCACCGTAATGAAGCGCATTAATGCACAGACCTATTTCTCAAGCATCGTGTGCTCGGCAGTTACCGAAGAGCTCTCCGACGCTGCGATAGAAGAGCTGACACAGATGCTACGCGACAACCACAAGCTAAAAGGCGAAGCCGTCGATGACTTCACCATCCGCTCGCAGGCAGAGATGATGGAGACGATGTCATCGACAATGGACACCGTGACACTCATTCTCGTAGTGGCTGCTGCCTTTTCACTTCTCGTGGCCGGAATCGGCATAATGAACATTATGCTCGTGAGCGTAACCGAGCGCACCAAGGAGATAGGACTGCGAATGGCAGTAGGAGCCACAGGACCGGTAATCTCACTACAGTTTCTTATCGAGTCGGTACTGATCTCCGTCACTGGCGGAGTGTTGGGAATACTCGTGGGAGTGGGCGTTGGCGATTTTCTCGTGCCTTCGTTCGGAATGCCCTCGAGCGTACCGGCATGGTCGGTGTATGTGTCGTTCCTCGTATGTGTATTCCTCGGAGTACTCTTCGGATATATCCCTGCACAGAAAGCAGCCAACATGGATCCAATCGAAGCCATAAGACATGAATAAAAAGTACGAAGTGCTCATTCACGTGGCTATATGGGCCATGCTGCTGCTATCGCCGCTGATGTTTGTCAACCACAGCGACGGTCAGCACCTGCGACTGATGGCAGCGATGAGCGCATCGACACTCTCACTGATGGCGGTATTCTATGCCGATTACTGCTGGCTAACACCAAGATTCTACGTCAAGGGTGAGAAGAAATACTTCTGGATCATCAATATCATCATGGTGCTGACATTAGGTATTGCCGTACACCTGTGGATAAGCTACTGCCGCAACTTCTTTGACGACGAAAGCAGGAATCAACAGTACAATCTACTAACCGAGGCATTCTTCATACTGCGCAACATCTTCAACCTGTGCGTGGCAGCAGCCGTCGCTACAAGCATACAACTCGCCATCAGATGGCAAAAGTCGGAGGCGGCACGCCGCGAGGCAGAGACGGCACGCATGGATGCCGAGCTGCAGAACCTGCGCTCGCAGATAAATCCACACTTCCTGCTGAATACGCTCAACAACATCTACGCACTGACGGCATTCGACGCCACACGCGCACAGGAGGCCATCCAGGAGTTGAGCCGCATGCTGCGCCACGTGCTATACGACACTCAACAACAAGAAGTGACGCTAAGGGACGAAGTGGACTTTCTCGACAACTACATCAAGCTGATGAAGATCCGCATGACCGACAACGTAAGTATCGATTTCATGACCGAGGGAAATCTGGAGCACTACAGTATTGCGCCCATGATACTGATTTCGCTCGTGGAGAATGCTTTCAAGCATGGTGTAAGCCCTATCGAACCAAGCTTCATACATATTCATATACGTGCAGCCGCCAACATTATCACCTGCAATATCGACAACAGCAACTATCCAAAACCGGAAACCGACCGCAGCGGACACGGCATCGGACTACAACAGGTGAAGCGCCGACTCGAACTAATCTACCCCAACCGATACTCATGGCACAAAGGAGTGAGCGGCGACGGAAAGACATACAGTTCAGAGTTAATAATTAAGAATTGACAATAAAAAGCGCATTCGTGCGTTTTTTATTGTATATGAACATCAGTTGTGCCATTATAGACGACGAGCCATTAGCAGCAGGGTTGCTGAAGAGCTATGCCGACAAGACACCTTTTCTGGAACTGAAGGGAGTGTTCAATAGTGCCGTGGCAGCAATTCGTGAATTGCGACAGCAACCCGTGGATTTGCTGTTCCTTGACATCCAAATGCCCGAACTCAGCGGCATGGAGTTCGCAAAAATCCTGCCATCCTCGACAAAGATCATCTTCACCACCGCCTTCAGCCAATATGCCATCGAGGGATATAAGGTCAATGCCCTCGACTATTTGCTAAAACCAATCAGCTACGACGACTTTATCAAGGCTGCCAACAAAGCCTTGGAGTGGTTTATTGACGGGAAGGGGAACGCTGACGCTCACCATACCGACGACAACCGTTTCATCTTTGTAAAAAGTGAATACAAGCTGTTACGCATCGACTTCGACGACATTCTCTTCATCGAGGGACTGAAAGACTACGTGCGCTTCCATCTTAGCGACGGCCACAGACTCATGTCGCTGATGAGCATGAAAGCCATAGATGACAACCTGCCACACCCTGAATTTATGCGCACCCATCGCAGCTATATCGTCCACATGACAAAAGTCACCGTAGTTGACCGACTGCGGATAATCTTTGGCGATAACTACATCCCAATCTCTGAAAACTATAAGGACGATGTGATGGCATTCATCGAAAGCCACGCGCTAAAATAGGCGACAGCCGCTTTCATGCGAAAGCGACTGTCAGACCTGCCATTACGATGCTTACCATCGACATCAGCTTGATCAGTATGTTGAGCGAAGGCCCGGATGTATCCTTGAACGGATCGCCAACAGTATCTCCGACGATAGTTGCCTTGTGAGCAAAACTGCCCTTGCCGCCGAAGTTGCCCTCCTCTACCATCTTCTTAGCATTATCCCAGGCTCCGCCGGCATTGGCCATGAACACGGCAAGGGTGAATCCGCAGGCAAGACCGCCAACGAGCAGCCCAAGCACACCTGCCACACCAAGGACAATGCCCACAACGATGGGGATGACGATTGCAAGAACCGAAGGGAATATCATCTCATGCTGAGCCGCACGCGTCGAAATTTCGACACATGAGCCGTAGTCGGGAGTTGCCTTGCCTTCAAGTATGCCCTTAATCTCACGGAACTGACGGCGCACTTCCTCAACCATCTTTTGGGCAGCACGCCCCACAGCCTCCATAGTGAGACCACAGAACAGGAAGGCTGCCATACCGCCAATGAACGCACCGACAAGAACTTTCGGATTCATAAGGTTAACCTGGAAAAACTCCATGAAGTCGGGCATCGTGGCATTTTCAGGATCAAACACCTGCTGTGTGAGAGGATGAATGAATTGCTGTCCGCTTTCAACGGCACGGACCATTGCTATCTTTATCTCTTCGACGTAAGATGCAAGAAGGGCAAGGGCTGTAAGAGCTGCCGAACCTATTGCAAATCCCTTGCCGGTTGCTGCGGTGGTGTTGCCAAGAGCATCGAGGGCATCGGTGCGATGGCGCACCTCCTCGCCCAATTCACTCATCTCAGCATTGCCTCCTGCATTGTCGGCTATCGGTCCATAGGCATCGGTGGCAAGTGTGATACCAAGCGTAGAGAGCATACCTACAGCGGCAATGCCAATTCCGTAAAGCCCGTGTGAAATCGACGTAGCACTCATCGAAAGGTCAAATCCGTTGGCACACATATAGCTCAGCATGATAGCAATGCCGATTGTCAGCACAGGGATGCAGGTGGAAATCATTCCCGTACCTATACCTTTTATTATAACTGTGGCTGAGCCGGTGAGTCCGGCCTCGGAGATTTTCTGCGTTGGACGATACGAATGCGATGTGTAATATTCGGTTGCCTGACCGATAACGACACCCGCAGCCAGACCGGTAATAACCGAGAACGACAGTCCGAGCCAGTTCTCAATCTGCAGCCAGTAGAGTATTCCGAAGGTGGCAACGGCTATGAGCAGTGCCGACACATTAGTTCCCAAAGAGAGCGAATGGAGCAGATCCTTCATAGTAGCACCTTCCTTGGTGCGGACGAGATATATGCCGAAAATGCTGAGGAACACTCCTACAGCAGCTATCATCATCGGGGCAATGACAGCCTTGAGCTGCATCTCAGGCATCATAGCAAAGGCGGTGGCTCCAAGAGCTGCGGTAGAGAGAATACTGCCGCAGTAGCTCTCATAGAGGTCAGCTCCCATACCGGCCACATCGCCCACGTTGTCGCCCACGTTGTCGGCAATAGTAGCAGGATTCCGGGGGTCGTCCTCGGGAATGTCGGCCTCAACCTTCCCCACGATGTCGGCACCGACATCGGCTGCCTTGGTATATATACCTCCACCCACACGGGCAAAGAGCGCCTGCGTCGATGCTCCCATCCCGAAGGTCAGCATTGTGGTGGTGATGGTAATCAGTGCCATCTTGTCGCCATGATAGAACTGTGTCAGGACAAGAAACCAGATAGCGATGTCGAGCAGTCCGAGTCCAACGACGGTCAGCCCCATCACAGCCCCGCTGCGGAAGGCTATCTTCAGTCCGCCGTCGAGACTCTCACGAGCAGCGTTAGCCGTGCGTGCGCTGGCGTAAGTGGCGGTCTTCATACCGAAGAAGCCTGCCAGTCCGGAGAAGAAGCCTCCGGTAAGGAATGCAAAAGGCACCCAAGGGTTCTGCACACCCAGTCCGTAGGCCATGAATGCAAAGACGACGGCAAGCACGATGAAAACGACGGTCACAACCTTGTACTGCTGTTTAAGATAAGCCATAGCACCACGGCGCACATGACCTGCAATCTCTCTCATGCGCTCTGTTCCCTCATCGGCTGTCATCATCGAACGGAAGAACATCCACGCCATACACAATGCTGCCACCGAAGCGACAGGCACAAGCCAAAATTCCATAGGAATAGCGTTCATAATTTACAATTTGACGATTTACAATTTAACAAATTCAAAAATCTCAATATCCATGCTGGTTTTACGCTGCTAAATTACAAAAAAAATCTCTTTTCTCTTAATTTTCAAGCAGAAAATACCTGAAAAATCGTTTATATTAATTATCTTTTGTAACTTTGCCGCCTGAAATTGTAAACAAACATGGAAATGGAGAGGCAGAAAGTTGTTTTTTCGGATAATCTCAGCAAGATTCTTAAAGATGAGATTGCAGCATGCGAGTACGATCGGCTGTTCGTGCTTACCGACGTGAACACCGGACGGTTATGCCTGCCTATGGCCGAGAATGTAGAAGCGATAAGAGATGCCCGGAAGATAACCATCGGGGCGGGCGACTCGCAGAAGAACATAGAGACTATCAGCCAAGTATGGCGTTGTCTGCAGGAAGGCGGAGCCACGCGTCACTCGCTGATGGTGAATCTTGGAGGAGGAATGGTGACCGACCTCGGAGGTTTCGCCGCAAGCACTTTCAAACGAGGCATAAAATTCATAAACATCCCCACTACCCTACTCTCTATGGTTGACGCCAGCGTGGGGGGAAAGACCGGAATAAACTTTGGTGGGCTGAAAAACGAGATAGGAGTGTTCAGCAATGCCAATAGTGTGATTATCGACTCGGTGTTCCTGACGACGATGGATCACGAAAACATACTTTCTGGATATGCCGAGATGCTGAAACACGCGCTCATCAGCAACGAACAGATGTGGAGCGAACTGACAAGCAATGAGGAACTGACGATAGACAATGCGCAAATAGCCGACTCAGTAGCCGTGAAACAGCGCATCGTATTGAATGACCCGACGGAGAATGGACTGCGCAAAGCCCTGAACTTCGGACATACCATCGGCCATGCATTCGAGTCTCTTGCACTAAAGCGCAAGCCAATCCTCCACGGCTACGCAGTAGCCTACGGAATCGTATGCGAGCTATATCTAAGTTGCGTGAAAACCGAGTTCCCGACCGACAAGATGCGCCAGACCGTAAAATTCATAAACGAAAACTACGGCCGAATGGAAATAAAGTGCAGCGACTATCCCGAACTACTCGAGATGATGAGCCACGACAAGAAGAACGTGGCAGGCACTATCAACTTCACGTTGCTCAGCGGATTTGGCAATATAAGAATCGACCAGACTGCCTCAGCAGAAGAAATCAAGGAGGCACTCGACTTTTACAGAGAGAATTAAACATTGAGGATATTAACAATACTTGCCATTACGCTGCTGACTGCCCTTCCACTGAAAGCGCAACAGCTGACAGGTTATGTTATCGACGCACTGAGCGGCGACAGCATCGCTTTGGCAAGCGTTTATTACAAAGGCACCAAAATAGCCGCCGTGTCGGGACGCAACGGCAGTTTTGCGATAGTGCACCGCGAAGGAAAAAAGCTCAGCTTCAGTGCCATAGGATACAAGAAACACGTCATTACAGTTGGCAAAAGCAATCATATCACGGTAAGACTGAAGCCCGAGACACAGCAGCTGCAGGAAGTGACCATCAGCCGCCACCGGGGCCACTACGACCGCAAGCACAACCCCGCAGTTGAGATGATGCGCAAGGTGATTGCAGCAAAGAAGCAGACCGACCTGAAGCAACGCGACTACTATCAGTACGACAAATACCAAAAGCTTACGCTTGCCGTCAACGACATCACACCCGCGCTTCTCGACTCGCCAAAGTTTAAGAAAAAACCGTGGCTCGTTCAGCAAGTAGAGAGATGTCCATACAACGACAAGCTGATACTGCCAGTGTCGGTAGAAGAGACCGTGTCGAAGAAACTCTACCGCAAGGAGCCACACGACGAGAAGACAATAGTAAGGGGTGAGCGCCAGACCGGCGTAAACGAGCTGTTTGAAACCGGCGACATACTGAACGTTGTGATGAACGATGTGTTCACAAACGTAAACATCTACGACGATCAGATTAGAATGCTGCAATATCCGTTCACATCGCCAATAGGCAAAAACGCCATAGGTTTCTACAGGTATTATATCGAAGACACGCTCTCAGTGGCAGGCGACACCTGTTTCCACCTGCACTTCCTACCAAACAACCTGCAGGACGTGGGATTCCGTGGAGACTTGTACATCCTTGCCGATTCTACATGGCAGGTGAAACGTTGCGAGATGACAATACCAAAGCAGACATCTGTGAATTTCGTGAAGGGCATGAAAATCACGCAGGAATTCTCGCGCCTCGACGATGGCACCTGGGCACTGACGGTTGACGATATGTTCACAGAGCTGGTGATAATGAAATTCATAAATCCACTTGCCGTGATACGCAACACAAGAATGTCGAACTACTCCTTCGACCCTCTTCCACAACAACTGTTTAAGGGGAAACGCAAGGAAATACATGAGGCCGACTCTAAGATGCGCAACGACGATTTCTGGTCGCAATACCGGCAGGTGGAACTGACGCACAGCGAGAGCCAGATGGACCGTTTTCTCGACGGACTGCAGAAGATAAAGGGATTCAGATACATCCTCATCGGACTGAAGGCACTTATAGAAAATAGCATCGAGACGAGCAGGAAAGGACATCCCAGCAAGTTTGACATATCGCCGGTAAACGCTTTGATTACCACCAACTTCATCGACGGACTGCGAACGCGATTCGGCGGCACAACGACAGCCAACCTCGACTCGTCGCTCTTTTTCGCAGGCTACATCGCCCACGGGTGGAAAAGCCACCGCACATACTACAAGGGCGAAGTGACTTGGTCGTTCAACAAAAAACAATATTCGTTCTGGGAGTTCCCGCAGCGCACGCTTACCTTCATGTCAACATCCGACGTCATGTCGCCATCGGACCGTTTCCTCTATACCGACAAGGACAACTTCCTTGCAGCTTTCAAATGGACAAAGGTTGACAAGATGATGTTCTACAACCGACAGATGATTTCGTTTGACTGGGAAGAATACTGGGGGCTGCGAGCTTCGGTATCGCTCAAGACCGAAGAAAACAAAGCGTGTGGTGAACTGTATTTCACCCCACTATCGGAACCTCAGCCAAGAGGTTACTCGCGCTATCTGCGAACCACCGAACTGCGCATAGGGCTGCGTCTGGGATTAGGCGAGACTTTCGTGAACACCAAGCAGAAGCGCACCACCATCAACCGCGATGCACCAGTGTTCACCCTCTATCACACCTTTGGACTGAAAAACTTCCTCGGAGGCGACTACAACTATCACCTCACTGAAGTTGGAATATACAAGCGTTTCTGGCTGAACAGCTGGGGCAAGCTCGACTGCCAGCTAAAGGGGGGAATACAATGGAGTCAGGTGCCGTTTCCGCTGCTAATAATGCCCGAGGCCAACCTCTCGGTATTGATTCAAAATAACAACCGTTTCCAGCTTATCAACGACATGGAGTTTCTAAACGACCGCTACATGTCGCTGATGGTGAGCTGGGATCTGAACGGAAAACTGTTCAACCGTATCCCACTGATAAAAAAACTGAAGTGCAGGGAGTTCTTCTCAGTGAAATGCCTGTGGGGAGGGCTGTCCGACAAGAACAACCCATTCTTAGAGAAGAATGCAGGCAATGACAGGCTAATGTATTTCCCGGAGACATCGTTCATCATGGACACCAAGAAACCATACGTAGAAGTTGCCGTAGGCATACACAACATTTTCAAGCTCATCCATGTGGAATATATACGCCGACTAACGTACACCAATCTGCCTACGGCTCACAAACAGGGATTCCGCTATACTATGTGTCTAACGTTCTGATGTGGAGTTAGAGGGAGTCGAACCCTCGTCCGCACAAGGAAACCATACGCTTTCTACACGCTTATTCCAGACTTCATTTTCGTGACGCGACAAGACCTAGACCACCAATCACGCCCTTATCCCCTAAATCTTCGCAAGGCGGTCGAGGCATCCGACAAGCTATTTCCGATTTACCTGCACCGCATATCCCACAAGATTCGGAACAACATCCGTGGAGCGATGTCTCGTTCCCCTACCTGGTAAGGGAATAAAGCCGATGATCTACTGTACTTCGATCAGGCAGCGAGAGCGTAGTTGTTTTCGCCAATTAATTTTCCGACCGAAGGGATTATGGAGACCACAGTCGTTGCTCCGCGTGCTTACGTACCATCTCGGCTTGCCGTCAAATCCAGTTAACCCCAAAAGTACGTTTTCAACTGCAAAGGTACAAAAAAAATTCGTAATACAAAACTTTTTCCGTAACTTTGTAAGAAATTGCAGGATTTCTTTATATAAAGGCAGTTTGGGAGATTGAGGTTTCAAATTATCTTCATAATAGTCCTATAAAAAGACATACGTCAGGATGACAAGAAGAATCATTACCACTGAAAGGGCGAATAGAATTATCTTCATCCATTTTTCAGCACTGCGTCGGAAGGCTATCGAAGAGAGGCTCTGCCGCTTGAAGCGAGAGCCATAGTCTTCTTTGTGATGATGGTGATGGTGCGAATGATTATCAGACATACTCATTATTTTAAGATGTTAAACAATAATGATGCCACAGAAACCAGTATGCTTGTTGATGTAAGCCATAGTGTGGTAGTCTGACCCACACTGGAGTTGCGTGCTTTCACCTTGTTGGGCTCAACATAGACAACATCGTTCTGTTGAAGATAGTAGCAGGGTGAGTTGATGATGTTGGCATCGTTGAGGTTCATGGTGTAGATGCTTTTTTTTCCATCGGCATTCTCACGAATGAGTTTCACGCGGTCACGGACACCGTAGATAGTGAGGTCGCCTGCCTGTGCCAGTGCTTCGAAGATGTTGATTTTCTCATTGTTCACGGTGAACATGCCGGGACGTGCCACCTCGCCCAATACGGATATTTTATAGTTTGCCATGCGTACTGTCACCACGGGGTCTTCCTTGCCATTCAAGTAGCGTATGATACGGTCGTGGATGAGTTTCTCACATTCTGCCTTCGACAATCCTCCGACTTTCAGTGTACCCAGCACGGGAAAAGATATGGTGCCATCGTTGCTCACCAAGTAGGTTTGCAGGGCACGGGTGGAACTCACAGTCTGACTGCCGGTCGATGCGTTTCCCAACGTTTGAGATACCATCAGGTTGAAGGGAGCAGAAATCTCAGGATTTACTGTGTTTACTGTAATTGTCAGTACATCTTTGGGCATGATATGTGCCTCATAGAGAAATGCCGAGCTGTCGGCAACAAATGCGTCGCTGTTCTGTATGTATGCTACATTCTTTGGCGAAGCACAGGCAGCGAGCAGCAGGATTGCAATAGCAGCTATCACGTCGGTTGTTACATTCTTTGTCATATCATTAAAAATTAAATCATTTTTTTATGGAATTGTCATCTTTCATGGCATAGTGGTTGTCTGCATACATGCCATAATTACCATAGTTCCCGTATTTCCCGTAGTTGCCATAGCGTCCATATTTGCCGTAACGGCCATAGCCGTAATAGTAGCCGTACTTCCTCTTCGACATATCCACCGCGTTGAGTACCACGCAGGCGTTGGGAAGTTTGTGTTCCTGAGCCAAAGAGTCGAGCAGTGTGAGGTTAGCCTTTGGCGTATAGTCGGCACGGCATACGAAGCAGCTGACATTGGTAAAATGGGCTATCTGTAGGGTGTCGGTGACCAGTCCTACAGGAGCAGTGTCGAGGATAATATAGTCGTACTCCTCGCTCAGCAGGTCGAACACCTCTTTCAGGTTCTCTCTGCTTAGCAACTCCGTAGGATTCGGGGGAACAGGTCCCGACAGCAGGAGGTCAAGGCCGGGGTGTATTCCTGAGGCGCACGTTTCTTTGTGTAAGAGTTCTGCCGTGACATGCTCGGCCCTGAGCAGGTTGGTGAGGCCCTGTTTTGAGTTTGACGTTCCGAACAGTCGTCCGAGTGCGGGCTTGCGGATGTCGCAGCCGACAAGCATGACCCTCTTGCCGAGCAGTGCAAACGACACTGCGAGGTTGGCAGCGAGGAATGTCTTGCCTTCACCAGAGATACCAGAGGTAAAGAGGATGATTTTCTCGTTCTCCTTCATCATAAACAGCACATTGGTGCGCAGCGAGCGGAACACCTCGTCCATCTGGCTGTTCCTGTCGGCCTGCACCACGATGCCCGCAGTGGTCTTAGCCTTTTCGTTGGCAACGGGCACATCGGCCACGAGAGGCACACTGGTGAGCGTGATGACATCCTCACGGCCCTCTATACGATAGCGCATCCGTTCTATG
>ODAI012531579.1_pt1 | contig 14884 bp, 10 predicted proteins | sample 1539321 | NCBI WGS metagenome assembly ODAI01 (sample SAMN02144231, study PRJEB22623) | gut metagenome | biome: sheep rumen | host: Ovis aries | place: New Zealand
CGGTAGCGGTAACGTTTACCCCGCCGATAGTTAAGACGTTATTGCTGGAAGAAACCGCCGTTCCGCCCGGAACAAGCAAACTTTCTTTGTTTACAGCGCCATAACCGCCTTCGTTTACTGCGAAGGTTAGTTCATAAAAAGTCTTCATGGTAAGGCTTTCAGGGGTAACTCTTATTTCCGTTTCGGGTTTTACAAGGTCACCACTTTCGTCTCTCTCGCCAACAAGCGCATAAGCCTTATAGCCGTATGCGGTTTCAATCTCGAAAGGTATTTCCCAAATAATCAAACCGACGTTCTCGTCCGACGCCCAAGTCTCAGAGAATATATCGGAAGGATAAAGAGTTTTGCTACCGCTCGTTATAGACGAGTAATACTTTCTATTCTCCATAAAACTCGGTTCTTGCTCGTCGGCAAAAGTGTAACCGACTTCGTAAACGTCGTCATAATCTTTTATTGCCGTAATGAGCAACATATGATCTTCATTGTTTGATACCATTACTTTCGTAACCGAAAGCGTAGGCATAGTTTCGGCATCCGCATATGCACGATTCAAATTAGCAGTAAGCGTTATACCGAGCGTCAGGCAAAGAGCACTTATAACCGACAATGCGGTCAATCTAATCTTTTTCATTTTTAACTCCCTTTATTATTATTTTTTAATTATAATTTCCGCCGTTGTAGCTTCCGCCGTCGCTTATGGGAGTAATCTTTTCCCTTGACTCGGAAGTCGTATCCGATTCGTCTTCGTCTTGAGACGGGGCGGAATCATCGCCGTCGCTATCGCCCGAAGTGTCGGAAATGTTAGTACTTTCTTTTCCGCTGTCGTTGACTTTTTTATCACCGCATCCAACTGCAAAACAACAAATCAAGGCGATCGATAAAAGAATCAAAAGTAGTTTCTTCATAAAATCCTCCTTTTTAAATGAAACCAAAAACATTGTTTTTGTATCATAATCTACCACCAGAATCCATCATTGAAATCATAGTCGTCAAAACTGATGCCTTCTGGGTCAAATCCGGATGATGCAGTCAAAACATCATCATACAAGTTTTGTCTGGTTACAGTAATGGTCGGAACCTGATAGTCCTTTTTTTCTTCCATGATTTTCCTCCTAAATTCTTTCAAAATATTATAATATATTTTAAATATACATAAATACTGTTTAACTGTGTTTTATCTCGCTACGCAATAACGATACAATTCGTAAGCCTGTTCGCTTAATTTTTTCTGCGCTACTTTCAAAGCGAGTTCTTCAAGAAATGCCGCTTGGTTTTCTTTAACACCAGAATAACAGGACAATTCGGCATAATTAGCATTTTCTTCCGCCACGAACCAAGCGCTATTTGAAGCAGAGTCGTCTCCGCTTACAAGTCCTTTGATAGTAAACCCTATTGACGGGTTGGCATTCGTAGAGAACAGCGATACATCGCCGAGAGAATACGCATAGCATTTATCAACCGTTCCCGTAGAATTGTTCTGCGCTATGAAGGTTGAGACACTGTTTTTGTCTCTCGTTTCGCCTTTATAACCTCTTAAATCGGTAACATCAACTATACAATTAGTTATCGTGCCCGTGTTTTTCGCCGTTAAACCGTAAATTCCTGCAAATGCATTACCTTCAAAGCGAACTACTACTTCACTTATAGTTCCGCCCAAATTATTTCCGAATAACGAAAACTGACCTATTAGCGAATTCACGTCAGCGGTATATGCACCTAAACCGTCAAAACAAATATTTTTTATTACCGCTCCGCCGTATAGCGCATTAAATATTCCGTTGCCTTCGTTTGTCCATCCTGACGCATGATATATTTTAAGGTTTTTGATGATTTTTCCGTTGCCGTCAAGCGTTCCGTTGAAATTAGCGAGCATTTTTTCAAACTGTTGACCTGAGCAGTCTATATCGTTTGCAAGATAATATTTTCCCGTAATCATATATTCTGTTTCTTTTGTCGCCTTGTTTCGCAATGCGCTAAACTCTTCATACGACGAAATTTTCGTCCAGCCGGTTCTTCTGTCCGTAATTTTAGATTCTGCCGAATATACTGCGGTCGTAGTCTCAATTTTGAAAGCGAAATTTCCGTCAAAATCCAAATTACTTTTTATGTCTTCGTAATAGAAACCGATATCGTCATTTTTATTTATTTTTACGCCCGTCTTACTATATATGCCGATTAAATCACCCGAAAGGTTTAACCCCGAATAGGTTTCGGCAAGAACAAACTTGTTCGACTCGTCGTTTTCAACGTCAAAGAAGAAAACACGACCGTATTCAACGCTTGCTTTTATTACTTGAACTGAAACTTCGGCATAAACAAATGTTTCGGTTTCTGGTATAGTAAAACCAAGTTTAACAACAGTATCCCCTAAAGATGCCGAAGTTATAGTAAATTTATTACCGCTTGCATTTACTGAAACACAAGAATTCGTTTCGGCTTCGTATGAATATGCGCCCGCATAAGGCGCGTCCGAAACAGCGGCACTCAAAACACTCACTTCCGCCGAGGACATCTTCCCTTCTCCGAAGTCTGCCAAATAAAGCGTTAAATTAGTCTTATCCAAAACGATATCCGCATCCGCCTTTACATAAACCGACAAGACTTCTTCAAATATTTCGCCTTTATACACGACTTGAACGGTTACGGTAGTAGCACCGTGCTTCACGGCGTTTATCGTTGCGGATAAACCGTTGAAATTAACGGTAGCAATCTCGGCATTTTTAGAAATCCACGATATGCTGTCGTAAGCAACCATTTCAGCACCCGCTTTGAATTCGGCGGTTATCGGTAAAGAACCATCCGCTAAAATCTCCACTTCATCTTGCGACAACGACAAAACGGGATGATACACCGTCTCCGCCGCCAACGCAGTAACCGAAACGTTGCATTTTGCAACGCTATCGCCGCTTTTTACGTTGATAAGACAATTTCCTTCTGACAAGCCCTCGACTTTTCCATTGCCGTCAACCGACGCAATTAAAGGATTTGAGCTCGAAAAAGTCACTTCACCGATAAACCCGTCAACAACCTCAATTACCGTTTGTTCGCCCACTTTCAAACTGACGCTACCTTGTTTTAGCGACAACGAAACAGTATGCGAACCTTCTCCGCCCCCACCACCGCAGGCAGTCATCATTAACAGACAAGCCAATGATACAAATACTGCAGTAAGTGTTAAACGTACTAATTTGTTTAACTCTCTCATTCCCGTTTTTTTCATATATCTCCTTACAGTTTTTCGAGAACGGTTATATTTATTTGTCGTCCGTTCTTAACCTGTGTATAGCCCAAATGTTTAGCATCGTTTATCAATTGCTGTTTCATATCCTCGAATTCAACTATATAACTCGATTTATAATTTGCAAGCAAAAGATACCTGTAAGTTATACTTTCAGTAAGTATTCTGTCATAAACGACCGAATAGCGCTTTGGATCAGTCTTTTTAAGCCCATCTATCGCTTCATACGCTCTATCGATATATTCTAAAAAACCCGTAAGAACGTTTTTCGGCCAATAATCCTTGGACATAGCGTTGCCGCTTCTGCTTATTACGCCGCTCCTTCCGAGGACGTCGTCCGTATAAGCCATCCATTCTCTTTCTATTTTATAGAGTTCGCCCATTATTTCCGCAGCGCCGTCGTAATAATGTTCCATAAATCTATCGGTGTATTTTTCTAAATCACTATCGAGATCCCAAAGCAGTTTTGAATAGAGATAGGTTTTCAACGCACGCCAACTCGGACCTTTCGTTATCCACTCGTAGCCTTCTTCAAATATATAAGTCGCACCAATTTCCTTCGCGGCTATATAATTATCACGAACTATGTTCATATTGTTGAAAGGAATATACGGCTCGTACTCATACTGCGAATAATACCACATCCATATATTGCTTAAAACCTTACCCCAATTTTGCATACAAACATAACTGCTCTTATTTACTTCATCGGTTATTTTCTTGTTATAACTTGCTGAAATAGGAGCAATAAGCACTGCAAGGTTGTTTTCGAGAGTAACATCTTTAATCGTAGACACAACGTTTCCGTTTCCATCGGTAGTTACGGGAGCAGACTGCGTTCTCATATACGCAAACATACCTATCGTAATTTCACGGTTACAATTGCCCGCCACTCCGTATTTCTTCGCATAATCGTCAGTATATGCTCCTTGCGAATCACCCGAAGACGCTTTTAGCCAACGGTTTATTTCTTTCGCACAGTCGTTTATAAACAAAAGGTTAGTTGCAGATTCCGCACCGTATTTATTTATAACGCTACTACAAGCCGAACAATTACACCAACTGCCGCCGTCTTGTTGCGAAACGGTAATAAATCTTCCGTAAGGCTGATTGACAATTTCTTCCTTCATCCTAGAAACCACAACGTCCAACAGTCCCTTATACTCGCTTGCATTTCCACGAGCAGTATAGCAAAGTTGCGCCTTATCCGGACTATACCACGAGGTATGATCGGAATACTCTTCAAGCGGAACGTACTCAAACGAATTATGGAAAGGTCTCGTGTTTATCGTAATATAAACACCGTCATCCGTGTCTAAAAACATACGGTTAGCCGTTATACGCCGAGGTATCAAATAACCGCCGGTGTCGTAAACGTCGCCTTCCGCAACAGTTCTTACCGCTATGTCAGGAACTTCAGTCACGTCAAAGTCTAAAAGCGGTATAGTTGAAGATGTCCTAACAACGATTTCATCGCTCGTAAATGTTTCAAAGCCGAACTCATAGTACATAAACTTATAAACGCCAAAAAGCGTTCCGGTAGTATTTCCACCGTTTATAAATACAGATTTACCCGAATTTTTTATTTGATACGCATCATCGCACGGGAGACTTTCTCCGCCTATTTTGAGCCCGCTTGACGAAAGAACAGAAGTCTGCCCGATTGAAATATATTTTGCATTTTCGTTCCAAACAGCCTCGCTGTCTTTTATAGCGGCTATTTTTGCTCCGGTTGAGCCTTCAAAATAAGTCTGAAAATCGCTTATCGCAACATCAAGATATTGATCGGTCTGAGAAGGATAAACCAATTTGTAATCGGTTTTGCCATTTGCAAAGAACATATCATCGGTAATCTCTACGGTTGACGAGTCAATTTCTTTTTCCTGAGGCTTTACAGACTCAGATTCTTCTTTGGTATGTTCTCCGCAAGCGACTTGCGCAAACGCGAAAACAATCACCAAAAATAAAGTTATTATGCGAATTAAATTTTTACTTTTCATCTTTCCCTTACTCAACCGTTATATAATATATTTTGTCCGACATATTACCATCGGAATCTATCGCAAAATAGCGTATCCTATAAGTTCCGTTATATTTGAATTCATATTCAAACGCATCTCCCGCCACGGCTTTTAAGTTTCCGTTAGGATCGGTCACAACGCATATAGCGGTAACTCTGCCTTCAATATCATCCGTTGCGGTTGCATTCGGAATCGTCACATTATCACCGCGCTTTATTCCGCTTAAATTGAAGTTGACGCTTATTGTCGGCGCAGTCGTGTTCGGTACGCTGAACGCAATTATATATGTCGTATCATTGCCGGACGCGTCTGAATAAGAATACTCTAAACGATAAAATCCGTATTCCGAAAGTTGTATCAAGTGTTCAACGTTTTCCGCTTTATTCAAAATCACTCTGCCCGACGGAGATTTTAAGGTTATTTTGCACTCGGTATAACCGTCTAAAACGTCGCATACGTTACAAGGATTTATCGTTATTTCACTGCCGAATTCATAAGAACTTTGATAATTCTTTTCGAGAGAGAAAAGCGGAGGCATATAATCTTCGAGTTCATCGTAGAAGAATTGATCGTCAATTGTGGTAAGATATACGGCACTTTCACCGCTAACCCCTTCCATAGCGATTTTAAGTTTCAATCTTCCGCTTGAAAATCCTGTAAATTGTTTTTCCTGAGGTAGAAGTTTCAAACTCTTTTTCAATAAATTGTCCGTAGTATAAAGCATCAATTCCGCTTGCGAATAGTTAAGTTCTAATTTATGCTCGTCTCCGCTGCTAAACGAGAAATACGAACTGAAAAATGAAAATTCACGATCGTTTATAAACAGCGTAGAACCGTATTTACCGTTTACTCCCTTCTTAAAGGATATTTTTATGCTTTCCTCTTCGTTTATAGCGTCCGTAAGATAAATGCTAAGCATCGAGAAATCATTACGGTTTTTGTCAATATACATTATCAAGGAAAAATCTTGAGCCGACAATTCGTTTAAGTATTCAACCAATACGGTTTTTTCTGAACCGTCCGCAACAAATTCAATCCCTTGTTCAGTCGTTTGTTTCGTGATTCCCAACGTTTTTGAAACGAAATAGTTTTCAGGAACAAGATAAGTTCCGTTGGCGTCTTTCACGTTAATTACGGCGATTTCATACGGACCGAATTTCTCTTCCGTTCCGCTGAACGAATAAGTAATTCTCGCCATGCCTTCGCTAAATGTATAATATCCACCCGACTTATTGCCTCCGACAACCTCAACGGTTGCGGATACGCTCTTATCGGTATTATAATCGTAGGCGAACGCTTCAGGCAATTTGTATTTAGTTCCGGCGATAAAATAGCTCGGCAAATTCGGTTCGTCGCCCAAAACGATTTTGTTCGGCTTTACTACGTTTATTTGGTAAGATTTGGTCTTCTGCGCTATATAGTCTTTTACCTTATACGACACGGTGTAAAGCCCCTGCGTCTTAGGTATAAACTTTCCGTTTTCCGTCTTAATCTGGTTGCCTGACGGATCGCTGACTTTTATTTCGACATTCGCTATTCCGACGGCGTTCGATAAATAATAATCCGCTACTGCAACTTCTTGACCTAAATATTCGGTAGAAGCGTGGTCGCCGTAATTTATATCAAGAGTTCCGACGTTATCAACGACGTTAACTTTAATTATCTTATTGATTTCTTTTCCGTTCGTATCCGAAACAGAATAAAGGAGCGTATATTCACCGGTCTTATCGGGATTAAACGAGCCGTTCTGGATAAGCACTTCATAGCGCTCGGAACTCCCGTAATTGTAGAACGCACGGCACCCGACTTTTATCTCGTTTCCTAAATTATAGAGGTCTTTCGCCGATGCGTTAAAGACGGGGAACTGTTTGCCCTTAACTCCGATTATCGAATTCTCATTTTCAAACGCCGAAGTGTCGACGTCTATTATCGTTTTAGAGAAAGATTCTCTCTTTGCAGTTAAGTCTTCGGAGTGAATATCCGTTATAACGAGATTGCATTTCGTTGCTTTATAGTTAGTAGCGTATATAGATAAGAAAACCTCGCCGGTAGTAAACCCTTCAAAAGCCTTTTCTTGATAGGACAAGTCGTCTAAATCTATTACGAGAGTATCGTTTACAAGGACTTGCTTATCGGCATTATCATAATAAACGGAGAACAATTCGTCCATACCGAGAGAAACACTCTGCTCTAATTGACTTTTGCTTGCGTCGCCAGTACTTCCCCACATTCCGCCATCGATAACAGTTCCGTAAAGCGAAGAATTGACTCTTAAATTTTTACCGTCTATACCTTTTAATACCTGACCTTCTGCTTTTGCTTGAGCGTAACAGTGTGAAACGACAAATGCGCCCCAACCTGCCCAGTCGCCTGTTATTCCGCCCCAACCGCCACTGTGAGTACGAAGTTGCAACGTAACCACATTGTCAGGGTTATATGCGTCCGTCAATTGTATAATTACGAATTCAACGTCGCACTTTTGGAAACCTCTGCTCGGCACGGCATAAAAACTTACCACGTCACCGTCTTCGGAAAGATCTATTATTTTATCGTAAGTAAAGGTATCTCCGTCAACCAAAGAAAGATTGATACCGTTTATACCTGTATTGTATTCTTCTCCGAATGCATCCATTAAAAGGTCTGCTCCGTAAACAGCACTTGAACGGAAACTTGAAACGGCATAATTATCTTTCGATACCATAAAGGCGTATTTCTCGGAAAAAAGTTTTCCGTTCAAACTCATCTTATATTCAATGATATATTTCCCGCACGCCGTCAATTCAACACTGCTGTTTGAAACGCATTTACCATCCGGATAATAAATCAACGTTTGGGCATCGTAAAGCTTACCCCCAATCGAGAATTTACCGGTAGGCATAAAAACTTTTTCGCCTAACGTATATTCCGATTTTAGTTCGTTTCCGGATAATATAAAATCATCGGCGGTTTCTGCAACACCTACCGAAGTAGTTGTTAAGAAAACCACGCCTAAAAAGACGAAAGCCACAAATAAAAACGACAAATAAAAAATTTTAGATATGAGTTTCTTTTTCATATTTTTCCTGTTTTTACCCCTTTACGCCGCCTACGGACAAATCCCCTAAAAATTTATTTCTGAAAATAAGGAAAATTGTCAGCGCAGGCAATAACAAAAACAAACTCGCCGTAATCTGAACGGGTGTCGTCGCCAACTCTCCCGAGGCCCATTGAAATTTCAATAATCCGTAAGCAATAGTCGGGCGACTTCTTAAATAAACGTTCGGAACTTGATAATCGTTCCAAAACTGAACGAAATAAATAACCGCAATCGTCCCAATAATATTACGCACCATAGGTAACATAATTCTTATGAATACCGTGAAATAACTTGCACCGTCTATTTCCGCCGCCTCTTCATAAGCCTTTGGAATAGATCGGAAAGATTCGTATAGCACAAGGAAATACATTCCGCCCAAGAAGTGAAATTTCATCACGAACATACCGAGCATCGTATCGTATAAGCCGAGTGCCATAGCAACTTCGATTTCCGATGGTAAACTTCCGACGATAGGCAACGCCATTACAATAAGAACGAGAAAGTAAAGAAATCTACTGAATTTGTAATCAAATCTCGCAATAGTGTAAGCAACCATACAAGACGCAGCAATACACGCCACGGTACACCCCACCGAGTAAACCACCGAATTATAAAACATAGATTCGATATATACTTCTTTGCCAACACCTACTATCTTTGCCGTGAACCCATTAAAGGCATAAACATAGTTATCAAATGATAACTTTCCAAACGCAAACGGGCCATCAAACAATAATGAATTTGAAGTTCTCAACGTCTGTATTGCCGCCCACGCATACGGTAGAACAATTATCATGCTGTACAAAACAAGAAAAATTGCCAATACAGTGTATAAAACAGACCTCTCTCTCATCTTGCCGGATTTGTTTTTTGTTTTTATATAAGTCTTCATAAATTCACGCCCCTCACTCAACAGGATTAATACGGTTAAGCATTTTACGCACAAAATAAGTGACGGGAGCAATGATAGCGGTAAGCATCAAACCTAGCGCCGCAATTTGCGGGAAATTTATTTTCCTCGCACCTGCCGCTTTTACATATATATAATACCCCGTAGTGTATAGTTCAGGCGAAGCCAAAGAATCGTAAAACGAATACAAGTTCTCCTGACTATTGAAAAAGTTTGCAAACTTTATTACGATGAGAGTGATAATTATAGGAAAAACTTGCGGTAAAGTAATGTGTATCAATTCCTGAATTGGTGTAACACCGTCAAGCCTTGCCGCCTCAACAATTTCGCTTGAAATTGCAGACATCGAACTCGACAGTATTAACATGGACGCACCGAAACTATAAAATATAGTGTAAAACACTACCGTATAAAACGACTTGATATTTTCAGGATATAATAACCCCTGAAACGTCGAAGATGGATCGATAGTTCGCACAACCCAAGGAAGCACATTATCAGTCATCTGTCTGAAAATCAACGTGTTTACTGTTACCGGAATAATTACGGGAAGAAACACGAAAATCTTAAACAAACCGGAACTTTTCTTATATATATAAAACGAAATTAAAATCGCTATCGGCAACTGAATAAGCATTGAAAATACAAATGCAATCGCAGAGTTTCGGAAAGAATTTCGTAACATTAACGCGTTCGCCGACTCTATTTTACCGGACAACATACCGAATATATCAGAGAAATTTTTGAATCCCGCAAAAATGTATTTACCATCCTCATACGTTTGGAACGCGAGCCTCATAGAGTTGAAGTTTACAACAATATAAAATATTGTAAACTGCAACAATGGCAAAAACAACATTCCGCAGTAAAAAGCCAATCTCTTGAATTTTTGCGATTTTAGTTTTTCCAAAATCATATATTAACCAACCAATTCATCCCACACTTTATCATATACGTTCGATAAACCCTGGAAATACTTTATCGCAGAATGCTTACCGGACGCATTTCCGAGTTCTTTAATAGGGGAATTCAACGGAGAACCCCCTACAATCGATTTCCACGCACCATCATAAGTACTTATCTCAGAAGCAACCTTTTTGAACGTCGGATTGTTGTTACTGCACGGGAAAAGGTTATCGCGCTCGTGAACATTGTAAAGATTTTTCGCATAATAAGACAAGTTTGCATATTCTGCGCTATTTTCATCAAGGTTATAATCGTATGCCAAGAAACAATCGTAGTCTTTCGTGAATTCTAACATCGACTCTTTTTGAACCAAGAATTGCAAGAACGCTTTTGCCACGTTGACTTTAGATTGCGCTATGTTCGAAGAAATGAAAGCATAACTTCCAAGCGTTAATCTGGTCTGGTTCTGACCTATCATAGATTTATCAGCTTTTGGCATCGGCATTACGCCCCAACGCATTTCGTCATCGGTTAATTGCTTTTCAACTTCGAGTTGATTTATAGTAGATTGCGCTTCGTGTTTCCACCAAGTACCGTCAAACAAAATTCCGTATGCCTTAGAATTTTGCTCGTATTTACCACGCAAGAACATTCTCTGCGCTTCGATGTGAGAATATCCGCTTAAAGCAGTATCAAAGTAACCTTGACTCGTTTTGGATTTGCGAGTAATCAAATTATACAGAAAATCAAGAGCGTAGTACTTACCTGCCTGCTTAGCGTGAGTGAGATAGCCGTTTGCCGACGTAATAGTCGTATCGGGAAGATGCGTAATCGTTCCGTCATCCGCTACTTCTATAAGGTTTTTGGCAACACCGTTGAAATTGTAATTAAGCATTATCTGCTCCGGACCTTCATAATCAGCCCAAGCCTGAACTAACGTCTGATCGACGTATCCCTTATACTGCCCCGCATAAACGAGCGGAATAGCATTGCTTTGGTCCGCCAACTTATTGCAAAGCGCATAGAATTGGTCGTAAGTTGCGGGCAATCCGTCATCATAAGTTCCTTCTACTCCGTCAGGTCCGGGAGCTTTTCTATCGGTCTTAAACTTTATAAAGGGCGCATTCGGCTCTTTCCAAGAATCGTCATCCGTCCAAGCGAAATAAAGTTTTTTATTTTCAAAGAGGTCAACGTCGTAAATCATAGTATAATACTGTTCATACATAGGGACGGCATAATATTTCTCCTGCGTAGCGGTTCCGACGTTAAGGAATTCGGCATAACCGTCAAGCATTTTGGATTTATACGTTGCCGTCTCACCGATTGTACCCGACTCCTTTGTGACAAAATTGTAGTTTAGCGGGGAATTAACCAAGTCGGTAATTTCAAGCATTTCTCCGGAATCGATAAAGTCGAAATAATCAAACAGTTCGACAAAATAAACGTCAGGATTATAATTCTTTACGTTGCCAAGCAATTTTCTACCTTCATAGTTCTGGCTGACTTCCGTTTGAACCTGAACGCCCTTTTTACCTTCTTCAAAAGAAACGTCTTTATACGCTTCTTCAAAACGCTTTACCGTATCGTCGGAATAACCTTGTCCGAACGCGCCGTCGTAAGCGCCAATATATAGTTGTGTTTTACCGTTATCAATTTGCGGACCGTTAGATTCTCTGCCACATCCCGTGAAAGAAAAAACCGAGATTAGTGACAAAACTGCCGACATAAAGACAACTAATGTTTTTCTCATAAAAATTCCTCGCTAATAATTTTTTGACACTATTGGATTTAATTTGTCAAACATATTCTATCACTATTCGGCAAAAATGTCAATTCGCATTTCGCAAGTATTTGACTAAAACACAACATTTTTATTATGTTAAAGCCTATACAGTTCAAAAATATTGTGTGCCTTTTATAAAAAATAAAATAAGCCTTGTAAGATTTTTTGGCTTACAGGCTTATTCTCATAGTTGCATTTTTGTGCGTTTTATGTATATTCGGAAGGCAACACCCCCGTCCCCGCCTTAAAAAATCTGCTAAAGTGACTTAAACTCGTAAACCCGGATTGATAAGCTACTTCACTTACCGAATACATACCGGATTGAAGCAATCCTTTTGCTCTTGACAATCTGAGATTATTTATGTATTTGATCGGCGAACAGCCATAATAGTTTTGAAAAAGTTGACGAAAGTATTCATAGCTTATTCCACACATCTCGCTCAAATTACACGCATTTATAGCCTCCGACATATAATTTTGATGAATATAAGTTAAGGCGGGCTCAATAATACCACGCTTGCTACTCGACATATATTTATTGTTAAATTCCTTTTGCATATTGCATAGTATTGTGTATAAGTCCGCCTTACAACTCATTTCAAACGCTATATTACGTTGTCGCCACGCTCGCTCCGCATTTTTGAAGCAATCAAAAAACAACTGAAAGTTTTTAGGCTTAAACACAAAAGGCTCGTAAACGGAATCGTCAATTAACTGAAAATTTATCGCATAGCAACTTCTGTTTTCATCGTTCGTATCAACCCTATATGTCGAACCTTTCGGCAAATATAGTATTTGATTTATTTTAGGATATAAAGATTTGCCATCCGAAAAATCATATACTCTTTCCCCGCTTTCAAAAAACACAACTCCATGACTCGACCTGTCGTTATGTATTGCTTCCGACGTCAATTTATTAACGTGACACGCCGTAATTATTTCCGTAACGACTAAATTCGCTTTCATAAAATCCAACATACTGTTTCCTCCTTGAAACTTATTAATAATGCTTTTGTTTTCTTTTTTATATTCATTATATATTATTGTTGCGAAATAGTCAAATGCTTTTGAAATTGTCATTGCTTTTTATTTGTTTTATGCTATAATAACAATGATTTAAATTATAGGAGCAAAATCGTGAAATATATTAAAACTTGCGATTACGATTATATCATTAACAAATATCATAGCACAGATAAGCCCTTTGACTCGTTTAACAGGTTTATCAGAAATGACGAGATATTTGCTAAAGACAGCGGATTATCCGGAGAAGAGATAATAAAAGGCATAATAGCCGAGGATAATAAAAATCAGCACCTGTCGCACCCTGTTCGCAAAGCGAGAGCATTTGCATTTGTGTTGAGAAACACAAGGATATCTTGTGCCAACAAAGCCCGCTTCCCCGCCATAAATTCTATTGACAGACCGCTTGACCGCACAATTATCGGTAAATGGCGGAGTGAAGTTTTTTTGGAAACAATTCCGGATGTTGAGAAAAAAAGAGAATATTACGAACTGTCAGGTATTGCAACTATGCGTCCCGACTATGACCATAGCGTTCCCGTATGGGATAGGATTTTAAGTCTCGGCTTTTCGGGGCTACTTGCGGAAAGTGAAAAATCAAAACTCGGAAAAGAACTGACCAAAGAACAAAAAGACTTTTACGAGGCAATAAAAATCACATACGAAGCGATAATTGATTTTGTTGGAAGACTTTATGCTCTTGCGGAAAAAACGAGTGGCTCAGAACGTCTTGCCTATGCCCTGAAAAATATTCAGCACAATCCACCGTCAACCTTTTACGAAGCACTGCTCGTAAACTATTAATACTTTATGCTTTCCGAACATATAGAGGGTTTGCAGGTTCGTTCAAGTTCTCATTTCGACCGACTTTATTATCCCTTCTATAAACACGATTTGGAAAACGACGTTACGGAAGAAGAAATACGAACCGATCTCGCTTATTTCTTTATGCAGTTTACTGCAATCGGGAATTATTGGAATCAACCTATTTTCCTCGGAGGCACAAAAGCAAACGGCGATACGGAAGTAAATGAACTTTCATATCTGTTTCTCGACACATACAACCAAATGGGTATTTATAACCCTAAAATCCAAATTAAAGTAGCGGAAAACACGCCGAAAGACTTTGTGTTGAAAGCCTTGGATATGATAAGAAAAGGACATAATTGCATAGTCTTCGTATCTGACAACACCCTGCGTCAAGCATTAAAACGTGCCGGGTTTACAGAAGAACAAGCGAGAACGTGCGATATAAAAGGATGCTATGAGTATTCTATACAAGGCGGAGTAATGACAGGTATGAACTACGTCAATTTACTTAAACCTCTCGAATACGCACTTCATAACGGAAAAGACGGTGTGACTGGTAAATTTGTAGGTTTACAATCGCCAGACATTGAAACTTTCAACACTTTCAACGAATTCTATGACGAATACAAACGCCAACTGCTATTCATAATCGACAACATCATAGCAACCGTAAATGCCTACGAGGCATATCTTTCATATATAAACCCGCAAAACATGCTGTCTGCTACCTATTCCGCCTGTATTGAAAAAGGAAAAGACGCTCTTGCCGGCGGTGGGGCTTTTAACGATACAGTTATAGCGCCTGGCTTTTTAGCGGATATAGCGGATTCGTTGACCGCTATAAAAAAATATGTCTTCGACAATAAAGAAATAACGCTTAAAGAGTTTAAAAAATTTCTCGACTGTAATTATAAAGAACACGAAGATTTCAGATTAAAACTGTTAAACGACAAAGATAAATATGGGAACGATAAGCAAATTCCCGATTATTTTGCAAAAGATATTGCCGAATTTATCGTTAACCACGTTAACGGTATCAAGAACGCAGAAAAACGTGGCGGAAAATGGTCTTGTTCTTTTCACGTCGCAAGACAGTCTTATATTCAAGGGAAATATA
>ODAI011669654.1_pt1 | contig 14881 bp, 13 predicted proteins | sample 1539321 | NCBI WGS metagenome assembly ODAI01 (sample SAMN02144231, study PRJEB22623) | gut metagenome | biome: sheep rumen | host: Ovis aries | place: New Zealand
CTCCTGCACAACCCAACGGGGCGGTGAAGGCTGCCGCGGACTACGCCCAGGAGATAAGGCGCATCCAGCAACAGCTGCGAAGTGGGTTCGATGACGAGGAGTACAGTCCCAGACGGCAGAGAGAAAACGAACTCAGCGCCTATGACAGGATGGAACTGGAACGGCTGAGGGAAAAGGAAAAGGAGGAACAGGAGACCAAACTGGTCAAGAAGGTGGAGGATGACAACGGGAAATTCTTCAACTCCGTACAGGACAAGGCTCCGGATGACGCGCTCATCAGGGCGATGATCGACCAGACCATCAAGGTGCAGGATGGCACACGCATACGGCTGAAGCTGCTCAACGACGTGACCATTGACAGCTTGCGCCTGGAAAAGGGAACCTACCTCTATGCCACAGTGAAAGGGTTCTCCGGACAAAGGGTGCTGGCGAACATCTCCAACATCCTCGTGGGGGACAACTTCCTAAAGGTGAACCTGTCTCTCTATGACAATGACGGAATGGAGGGTTTCTATGTCCCTGCTTCCACTTTTCGGGAGATGGTGAAGAACGCGGGGGCGAATGCCGTGAACGGGGGAAATATGAACATGAACTCAGGCATGGGTTCCACCATGAGCGGTGAATACATAGCACTCCAAGCCATACAACAGGCGTATTCGGGCGTGACACAGGCGGTCAGTTCGAACATACGACGCAACAAAGCGAAAATCAAATACAATACGGTGGTGTACCTCATCAATAATAAAAATTGATAAAAACATTAAAACATAAAAGTTATATATTTATAAATCGTTAAACAAATAACACCCTCATGTTCAATATGTTGCTATATCATAGCGACTATTTCTTTCATTTAAAATCCCTAATCACAAAAACTACAAAGATATGAAAAATCTATTTTTGACCGTAATGACGGCTTTCACGTCGGTGCTTCCCATCTTGGCACAGCAGATAGGCGTGACAAGTCCGGGAGAGGATGGCAATACCGTAAAGGTGGACATCAAAAACATCGAGAGAACACTGGAGGATGCTTACATCGTCAACGGTATGGGCAAGAGGACACTGTTCGTCAACGAGGAGGTGACGACTCACATCATCATGCCGGAACCCATCAAGCTGGTGGACATCTCGACGCAGAAAATCGTGGGAAACCAATGCGCGGACAATATCGTGCGCATCAAACCGACAGAGAAGATGTTCGAACATGAACTGGCGGGGACAGTGACCGTCATCGGTGAACGGAACATGGTGCAGTACGACATCGTATATACAAGGCAACCAGACCGTGCGTATTCTTTATATAAGGTGTCAAACGCAGAACTGGACCGCTACGCCAACCCGGACGTGACGATGACGGAGGGCGAGATGGCTCGCTTCGCGTACAACATCTACAACGCACCACGTCAGTTCTATGGCATCAAGCAGTCGAAATACGGGATGACGCTGCGCATCAACAACATCTACACACTCAACGACTATTTCTTCATCGACTACTCGCTCGAGAACAAGTCACGCATCAAATATGACATCGACGAGGTGCGCATCAAACTGACGGACAAGAAACAGTCAAAGGCGACAAACGCTCAGACGGTGGAACTGACACCGGTGTGGTCGCTCAATAGGGCGAAGTCGTTCAAGAAGGCTTACCGTAACGTCATCGTCATCGACAAGCTGACGTTCCCCAATGAGAAAGTGCTCTCCCTCGAGATCAGCGAGAGACAGATTTCAGGACGGGTGATCAACGTGAACATAGACTACTCGGACATCCTCAATGCGGATGGGTTCGACAAAGCATTAATCAAAAAGAGATGGTAGCCATGAGAAAGATGACTTTCATACTGCTCGTGATGCTGACAATGACAGCATCGACGGGATGGGCGGGGGAGGGGGACAACTACCTCACGCTCCATGCGGGACTCCTCGTGCCGAACACGCTGAATGCCCAGATAGGCTTCGAACATGAGCTGAGATATGGGAACGCATGGGAACTGTCTTTCGAGGCGGGGAACCGGTACCGTAAGGACCCGGTGTGCGGGAAATTCTGTACGGACACGTTCTGGAAGGGATACTATTGGAACGGTGCTGCATACTACAAGAAGGTGCTGGCCAAAGGCAAGAACTCGGTCTTCCGCATCAAAGGGGGACCGCTACTCGGGGCGTACAAAGGTGACTTCAACTATGGCGGTGAGATCTCCTTCGAGTACAATATCCAACTGGAGAACGGCATCCAGGTGACGGTGACACAGAAAAACCAGGTTAACTTCAAACACGGGGATGACTTCCGCAACGGTCTTCTCGTGGGATTCAAAATTCCTTTCTGACAATGAAAAAGAGAAATTCCAAAACAAACCGAAGAAGACGTGAGAACGCGTCAATGGCAAAATGGGGTAGGGGGGTGGCTTACGCCATTACGTTCTGCCTGGCCTTCCTGACGACATACCTCCTGTCTTCTTGCGCCGACCATAACGATATGTTTGACTCGGGCATCAGGGTCGGCAACATCCTTCTGGCGGACAACACAATGGTGTCGCCAGACGGCTATGACGCTGAACATATGACGGCAGTGGGAGTGGTCTTCTACGCCAAGGGGGACACGGCAATAGCGGTGGCCCCGGATGAACTGGGTGACTACTGCTTCGCCGACACCATCGGCTCTATCAACGGTGCTTCAAACGACAGCTACAGTATCGATGGCCAGACTTCAACGGCAGCGCTGGTGGTGGCCACCACCAATACGCCGGCGGCCAAAGCATGTGTCGAATATGCCTCTCCTCTTTCCGGATGGTACCTCCCTTCGGCAGGGGAGCTGCGGGCACTGGCGGCAAACCTGGGAACGGTGAGCCGCTCCATGCAAATCATCGGCGGCACTTCCTTCGATGACGTGCAGTATCTCTCTTCCTCTGAGGACAACAGTTCGTCAAGCAACGCGGTGCTCAACTGCTACTGCGTGAGTCTGCTCAGAGGATACGCAGTGGCGGTACCGAAAACAGAACAACACAGGGTACGACCCACCATACTCATACATTAAAAGATAATTCTAAGGCTTTTTTCTTCTTTGCCATTTTTTTGAATTGACAGGGGGCGCAGGTTCGCATGCGCCCCTTTTCCTAAACTTCACAACCTAAACGATTATATGTTATGCAAGAGACAAAAGAACAAATAGAGATATATTCCACATTCCGGATGATTATCTACTTCACACTGGTATTCGAAATCCTTGTCTTCACACCCATCAACACGGGACCTATCCTCGGATGGCTGGTAGATCTGCTGGGGAAATTCTTCATCTTCAAGTCGCTTGCGGTATGTAAGATAGTGGAGCTGACCATGGTGGGTATCACCTGCATCGGCACCAAGGCGAAAAAAGAGGTCAAGTTCAATTTCAAGACAATGGTGCTGTACCCGCTGATAGCGGGATCCTCCTGTCTCGCCCTCTGCCTCCTGTTCCACATGGGGACGTGGGGAGCGTCGATAATGGGTATCCCTACCAACAGGTGCCTGTATATCCTCACCTCCATCATAGGCATCATGGCCATACACATGGGATTCGACAACATATCGAAATATATCCGTGAGAAGATTGGGGAGGACCGCTTCAACTTCGAGAACGAGTCATTCAAACAGGAGACAGAACTGGAGGAGAACAGATACAGCGTTAACATCCCTATGATTTACTACCACGAAGGGAAGATGCACAACGGATGGATCAACATCATCAACCCCTTCCGTGGCACATGGGTGGTGGGAACACCTGGCTCGGGTAAGACATTCGGCGTGATAGAGCCGTTTATGCGGCAGCACTCCCAAAAGGGTTTCTCCATGGTGGTCTATGACTACAAGTTCCCGACGCTGGCACGAAAGCTGTTCTATCTCTACTGCAAGAACAAGACGTATGGCAAAGTACCGCTCAAATGCGAGTTCCGCATCATCAACTTCACGGATGTGGAATACTCAAACCGTGTCAACCCCATCCAGGCGAAATACATCGACAGCCTGGGACAAGCATCGGAGACGGCGGCAACACTGCTGGAGTCCCTCCAAAAAGGGGGTGACAAGAAGGGTGGCTCAGAACAGTTCTTCCAGAACTCGGCGGAGAACTTCCTTGCGGCCATCATCTATTTCTTCATCAATTTCCACCCTACCGGGATGAAGGACGGCAGAAAGCTGCAGCTGATGGTGGAGGTCAATGGCAAGAGACTCAAGGTGAAGGTCAAAGGGTGGCGTTACTACTATGCCGTTGATGAGAAGGACAACGTAGTGACGGACTTCCACGATATCCGGGGGAGAAACCTCGCTCTTGACGAGAACGGGGAACTGCGGAAGCCGGAGGACTGGAAAGACCTGAAGTTCTACACTGACCATAAGGGTGACTATACCTCCAAGAGGCTGAGTAAATGCTTCAATATCGGCTCTGAAGAGGTGATGTGGAAAAAAACCGAAGAAAAGGACAATGACAAGGATGCTTTGTATGTACCCATGAACAAGAATGGCGACAAGGTGAAAATCATCGATGAGAAGGGCAAGAACTTCAGTGAGCTGTGCTTTGTCGATATGATGCAGCTGTCCACCATCACGATGATAAGCAACAAGGGTGAACTGGTTTCAGGAAATGTGTTCTATGCTGAAGAAATCATTGACACTGACATCGAGGGGAACCAGGAGGTGGAATGGCTGAAGCGTGAACCGTATTTCTTCCACGTAGACAGGGCATACTACGTGGATGAGAATGAGGATGAGGTGGTGCCTGACACCTATACGGGCGAGTACTCGGATATGCCGCACGTCCTGTCGTTCCTTACGCAGTCCTATGAGGATGTGTTTGACGTGCTGATAAAGGACAGCGAGATCAAGCCGCTCTTGGCGCCGTTTAAGTCGGCGCTTGACAACAAGGCGATGGACCAGCTGGAAGGTATGGCGGGAACACTCCGCGTCCTGGCTTCGCGTCTCGTGACGAAAGAGGCTTACTGGGTGTTCTCTGGGGATGAGTTTGACCTGAAAGTGTCTGACCCGAACAGCCCTTCATATCTGGTCATCGCTAACGACCCAGAGATGGAAGGTGTCGTGGGGGCGCTGAACGCCCTTATCCTGAACCGTCTCGTGACCCGCGTCAACAGCGGTTTCGGAAAGAACGTGCCGGTGTCCATCATCGTCGATGAGCTGCCGACGCTCTATTTCCATAAGATAGACCGACTGATAGGTACGGCCCGTTCCAACAAGGTGGCGGTGACGATGGGTTTCCAGGAACTGCCACAGCTGGAGGCAGACTACGGAAAGGTGGGTATGCAGAAGGTGCTGACGACCTGCGGCAACGTCATCTGCGGCTCGGCACGTGCCAAGGAAACGCTGGACTGGCTCTCAGGCGACATCTTCGGCAAGGTGAAGCAGATCAAGAAGAACATGTCGTTTGACAAGGATGGCCAGTCTTCCATCACGCTCAACGAGGAGATGGCGGAGATGGTGCCGGCGGCGAAGATTGCGGACATGCCGACGGGATGGCTGTGCGGTCAGACAGCACGTGACTTCAGGGCCACGGAGGAGTCACAGATGAAGGATATGGACATCGAGAATTCCCCTGAGTTCAAGACCACTAAATTCTACTGCAAGACAAATTTCAACATGGGGGATATAAAAAATGAAGAGCAACACTACCGCGATTTACCGAAATTTTATAAATTTGCAAGCGATAAGGAGAAGGAAATCGTCTTGTCGAAGAATTTCGACCGCATCAACAACGAGATAGAATATATGCTCAACCAGTTGCTGGGGCCGAAGATGAACAACAAGCGAGACCCTTCCAAGAAAGAAGTGGATGAGTAGCGTTGACATCAAGATACTGGGACAAAGGCTGAAGGCGATACGCAAGGACCTGGGCATGGCACAGGTCGATATCGCCAAGGCCATTGGTGTGTCTCAGAGCATGGTGTCAAAGGTGGAGCGGGGAGCAGCGGTACTGTCGCCTGTCATCATCGGATACCTCCTACTTTTTGCCGACCGCATCAACATTAATTACTTGTTGAGCGAACACTTCGACATCAATCAGAAAGATACGCTCTACCATGTGGAATACTCTCTCAACTCCATCGTCCGTGCAAAGATGGAGACGATGCAGCAGGATCTCAACAAAGAGCTGGACAGCATCAAGGAACTGCTGTAGAAGGGTAGGGGACTAATCCTTCAATTGCCATAAAAGATATACATTTTTGTGATTACGCAGAAAGATTGCGTAATGGGTGTGTAATTTCGCAGCAAATTACTCGACCTAACTATTTTGAATATCTATGGCATATATTGATCCCCAATTGATGGATATACTTTCTACAGGTGGTAAATTCCCTAAACTGTATCGATATGCGTTATCTTTCAAAGGTATCGTTATCAAGGCCACGTATCATAATGATTACAACTTTGTGAAGAAACTCATCGAGCGTGATGATTTCGATGAGAGAATCATCCACGACATCGGTCTGATGGATGTTCCTTTCCCTTTGTACTATATCACGAAGTGTTACAAAAAGACCTTGTGGCAAGATTTTATTCCTGAAATTATGCCTTTTATCAAAGAGCAAAGAGAGAAGGTTGATTAACTCTTGTCACTATGGAAGGAACGCTATTATGTGGATGTAGATTCCCCTATTGACTACAAAAAGTATTATGAATATTTCTATTGCCTTGCGGAAGAAGATACCGATGATGATGTATTCTTTGCCCCAAGGAGCAAATACACAGAGAATGGTTGCAGAGAAATTGACCTAGACCTCTTTGTTGCAGTTAAGAAGTTCCAATTCTCAAAAGTCAAGGAGTTATTGGAATGTGGGGCAAACCCAGACGCCAACCTTGTTTCTATAGATGATAAGGACAAAGATTATAAAGACCCGTGGAATTGCATGGATGACATAGGTTCAGAGTGTAGCTATTTATGCACTTGTGAGGTTCTCCCCAATATCAAGGACAGATATGGGAAATGGTATTATAACATACCGATAAGGAATACGGATATTGGGGACCTCCTTGGATGGGCCGCCCATGAAGATATGTACAGATTGCTAGAACAATACGTAAATGCTAAGAAAGCATAGAATACTTTCGTGTGATTATAGCTGATGCAGGGTAGAAAAAAGCATCTGAATGATTGAGGAAATCATTGAAATTGTGGTGAGGGTAGGGGACCATTGGCGTGTCTCCGAGCAAGGTGTCAAAAGTGGAGCGGGGAGAGGCGGTGCTGTCGCCCGTCATCGTAGGATATCTCCTCCTTTTTGCTGACCGCATCAACATCAATTATTTGTTGAGCGAACACGTCGACATCAATCAGAAAGACACACTCTACCATGTGGAATACTCTCTCAACTCCACCGTCCGTGCAAAGATAGAGACACTGCAGCAGGAACTCAACAAAGAGATGGACAGCATCAAGGAGCTGCTGTGAGATTGTGAAAAGGCAATTTACACCATTTCAATTTTTAGTTTATTGCCAAATCTCATATTAATCATCCTCATAGTGTTTAGCCTATTTCTTGAATTTCCTGTATTATAGAGATAGTAACCATTTCCGATGTTATCATATAATTGTTCTTTACCCATAGGTATCCATGACATTACCAAATCATGGTCTCCGATAGCCACTTTACTTTTTTTTATTTGTTCTGGACCATAAAATAACACAACTTTTGTCATTGCTTCAGAAAAGGTAAGAATTTGCTCTTCTCCATTAGAAAATATGATTTTTATTTTGTTTTTTTTACCTGCTTTCCTAACTTCTTTTGCAGGACTCCACCAATATTTAAGAAGATTTGAATAATCTTTTGTTGTCATTTCTGGTAGAAGATCACCATAAAAGTTTTTACACATACCCACAGCTTTTTCAGGCTTGATTCGGTCTTTCTCTATAAATTCTTTTAGGAAGACGAGAAGATGAGGGTTCATCAAAGCCACTAATTTCCCATTTCTCATATAATTCGTTTCATATTTTGTCAGTTGAAGGATGGGAATGTCAGGTTCATCTCCTACTAAACGTCTTTTCTCTTGGTTATTGATGTAATCATTGTGAAGCGCTTGAATACTCTCTAAGAAAATGAGATAATCAAAATAATAGTTAATCATTTCAGGATACTTAATATAGCCTTCCCATTTTACTTCAAAGATGTTATGAAGGGCAGTTTCAAATTCTTCAACTGTAGTACATTCCTTGAGTCGATTAGCGAATGTCTCTTTGAGACGAGTTAGATAGTTAAAATACTTATCTTGCAGCTTTTGACTTTTTTCACGGCTCATTCCTTTTCGTACAAGAATGTCAAAATAGATTTTGTAACAATTCTTATCACAATATGCTTCCCAAATATTCATGTTTTTTGATGTTAAAAGGGCGTACAGATTATAAGTACGCCCTTATATGATTAGGTATTAGTCGTTGTTATTAATTGGCCAAATGTCTTTACAGAATTTTTCTGCATATCCATTATTCCTCTTTCGGATTTCAGAACTATCCCAATTGTTAATTTGTTTTAAAGGGATATGGCTACTACGTATGCCTTGAGTCCATCTCAATATTGTTTCTTTTTTCAAGGTTAATGCTATGTTATGAACCTTTTTCAATTCTTTTGTATCAATGTCATCAAGGAGGAAATAATTGCCTAAAGTACCTAATAGTTTAACCCTTTCATTTTCTTCATCTTGATTAGGCAATACAGGCCAATTTGGGTCTGCTTCTTTACCTGGTTTGGGCATTAGTTGTTCTGCATAATATGAATTGAAGCCTTTGTTGAAAGTGTTAGCAGAAGTAGGAACAAGTTTTGTCTCATAAAGATAATATATGATACGAGCCCTTATCTCATCAAGCTTTTTCTCGCTTTGTCTCATTTTTATTCTGCTATCTGTAGGCATAGCAAGATTATTGTCACTTTGTTTTTGATTGTACGCCTTTAATTTGTTAAATGTATTAATTTTTTGGCCTATCAGTTGTTCTGTAAAGAACTCGCTATAAGATTTGTCGTCATCAGAACTTTCAGCTAACATTCTTCTTATAATATATGTTTCAATGTATCCGAATATGAGATTACGCTCTGTTTCGTCTTGAACATTTTTAAGAATGTACAAAATATATGGAATAGGAGTTTCTTTTTTAGTTGCGTTTAAAAGGCAAGATATGCGTTTGATCCCAAAATGTTGCGGAACTCTTATGTCAAGAATGTCTGAGGACAAATGTTTGCGGTAGAGTTTTGCATACTCAACAATTTCATTTGCAATTTCAATCCTGTCTGCCCCAAAAATGTTTACAAACGTTTTAACGGTATAAAACACATTTTTGGTCTTAACAAAGTCCTTACGGTCATTACCTCTGAAATGTTCTTGGAAGTCCCACATTTTCATCCTGACATACGCATAAAGAAATTTTTCAATTCGCTTATTCTCTGCGGTTTTTGCCTGACTTGTCTTGGAGATATGCTCATTCCAAAATTTAAAATTATCTTTCGTATCGAACACCTTATACCAAGTGTCTTTATACAATAATTCGTCATTATCCCTATATAGGAAGTTTTTGAGAAGATCACCTGTGGTCAATGGTTCACCTAGAGAGTTTATTGTATCAAAAATCTGCTGTTCATCATCATCTTTTTGAAGACTGATAATCACAAAATTAATAGAGCTAATTACCGTATTTAACAGGTGCGTCATATTTACTCCATTCTGTTGGCGCTCTCGCAAATAATTCTTAAAAAACATATATGCTCTCACAATATTACTATCACCCTCAACATCCCTTAGTGTTGGTAGATGCATAATAACTCTAAATTGAGGAGCATCATCACAACTGTGGATGATAACAGGATCCTTTGATGGGTTGTCTTGCAAGAATTGATTGTTGAATTTATTCTCACGTCCAGCAAGTATATGTAGAATCTTCATATAGATGGCCATAGTTGTGAGTCTTTGTTGTCCATCTATTACAAGTTGTTTGCTATCTATGCCTTCCAGAACTTCATTTTGGGTAGGTTCTTCTTCTTTAAAAATTAGAGCACCTAAAAAATATTTGCGTCTGTTGCCTGTAGCTGATTCAATGGTTGATTCCATATCTTCAGCAAAGCGTTTCCAATCTTCTTCGTCCCAAACATAGGGTCGTTGGAAATAAGGGATTCTAAGTAATGAATTACTTAAAAAAACCTTTGAAATAGTTCCTGGTCCTGCGTTCATTTGAATAAATTTTATGGTTATTAGTTATTATTTCTGTGCAAAGATACGAAAATAACCCCAAAATGTCTTTATTTTTATACCTATATGATAATTAAATCTTTAAAAGCATGTTTTTTGTGTCTATAAAATGAATCCTTCACGTGTTATTACTTTGCAAAGGTAAACGGCACCTCGTTCCCGACATCGGTTTTCACAGTTTTCTTCCCTCTTATTTTCCAACAAAGAAAACTGCAAATCTTCCGATGGTCTGACTCTCTTTGCCTTTTTTGAACAGCGGCGTAATAACAACGTCCTATACGAAAGGCTGCTAACAGCCAACGAAAGGGAATTAAACGAATCAAAACCATATAAATATGAATACAAAACAAGACTATACCCCTAAACAGCAAGAGGAACTGGTAAGAATCATCGCAAAAGGAGGGCTTGTCAGCTTTGAAATGGAGCAGTACCAGGTGTGGCAAGACCTGATGGGACTTGAAGAAAGGGAACTGACACTGATGATGGCTGGCTTCACAGGCCTGACCAATGAAGAACAGGAGACTTTCGGCTCGATATATATTCCGGTGGGCAAAGAGGAAATCCTCTCTATACTTGTCGAAGCCCTCTCCAATGAACTTCAGGCATATGGGATGGATGACAGTACGATGTTTACCATTGGATACAAGGATGGGAATGTCGTCAACTATTTACATCTCGACTGTGACTTCATTCCCAAACGACCGTTGACGAAAACCAGTCCGGTTCGACACAGGACAAAATCATTCGTTCCACACTCAATACCCGTGACATCGCCTTTTAGTTCTTCAATCATGGATTGGTGATACATTTTTGAAACAAGGAAGACCCACTGACTTTTAGCATGACTGCCAAAAAACAGTGGGCTTTGCTTATTTGGTTGTAAAGAATCTATTTGTTTGTCTTTACAAAATTCTTAAATTGATTAAGTGTTAATGTTGTTTCATTACCATTTGACAATAAAGAAATATGCCAACTCTCATCTTTTAATACTGGCAAATAGAAATAATAACCAGTTAGAAGAGATGCTTGTTTATAACACCTTTTCAATTCTTCCATTTTGTCTTTATACTCGTCAGAGTCAAAATGTGAAATGTTAGAACAATTCACGCTTTTAACTTCAAACAAATGTATTCTTCCATAAGAATCTTTCATGATAAAATCAGGGTAGGATGAATGAATTGTTCCCAGACAATATTCAAACTTGATTTCTGATCTTGATAAGAAATTTTTACCCCAGAGATATTTCTTTTGTGGATTCAATTTTTGCGGCACGATTGAACCGTCTAATAACACCTCTCCTGCACGAGGATTCCTTTTCCCAACAGTTACACGCATGGCAACTCTTTTGTCTTCATTGTTGTCATCCTGGGCTAATTCTTTGAGAATTTCTGCAAATTCCCTTTCGGCATCACTATCAAAAGAGAACTTTTCAGAATCAACACCTTTCCTTTTCCATACCCAATCTCCAATGTTAACATACTTCCCTAAATCTGTATATGATGATTCGATTGGGAAGGATACCTCTTTTACACTGCCTGAATCATCCGTAGACAACTCCATGCTTTTTGCATAATCACACAAATATGATGAATTCTTTGAAATTATGTCATCAACATTTTCTGCAAAAAGGAACCAGCGATCAGTATCAGTCGCATAAGAGCTACACATCTCCTTTATTTCCTTATCGGCATTCTTTATCTTCCGATAAAGATTAAAAATGCTACCATAAGTCGCGTGTTTGGGTTTGGTATTCAAATACTCTTCTACGTCAAAATCAGACCTCTGAGTCAATGGCTTTAGACGAGTTGTTTTGATTTTAAGGTGGTCGGTAATGTCACTTGGTTCTTCGAATAGTCTTGTATAACGGATTTTAGCTTCATCTTTCTTTCTTAAGCCCCAAACCCATGCAGTCATGGCTAACTCTTTGGCTTCGTCTGATAGCTTTTCAAAATCCAAAAGTCGAGGATTTCTTCTAACTCGCCCTAATACTTGTTCATCAAGTTGTTCACTTTCGGAATTTCGGAACTGATATAGCATACATGCACGAGGAATATCCCAACCTTCAGAAATAACCATTTTGAAGATGATAATGTCCACAGTTGATCTGGACTCTTTTACATAATCTCTCCAACGTGAGACGGGCAACCCCTTATGTTTACAGTCATCATTAGTATCGCTTCCCTCATTAGACTCTTTTCCCTTCTGTGTTTTTTGCATGATTGTCATCCATTTCAAAGCCTGATGTTCAGGCTTATTAAGGACATTGAAAATCTTTGATAATTCTTCGTCAGCCTTGTCTTTGTTGGAAATCTGAACAATCAAGCAAGGATTTACACCAAGTAAATTCCTATACTTTTCTTTTATTTCCTCAAATTTGTTAATTGCAACAGATATGTCAACCTTGTCTTCACATAACTCGACCCTCTTTATCAATCTGGCATTTATAGCTTGATCTTCAGTTATTTCAACATCAGGTACTTGACCTCTTGATAATTTCGGAGTCGCAGAAATATTTATTATTTTGGTAAAATATAAGTTCGCAAGTTCATCAAGGTTATTCGTCGCCTGATGGCATTCATCCTTGATGACATATATTTGCTTGTTTATACCACTTCCAAAAATATTAGCAGTTATCTCCTGAAGGAAATTCGCCATTGTTCCACGCATAAGAAGACCACCTTCCTTGTAAAGGTCTCTTGGTAAAACATAGACATTATAATCAGTGGGTATAAACAAACTCTCTTCATTTGACAAAGAAGTGCTTATAATGTATGGCTTCAGTAAAGGGAAATCTCCCTGTTGCTGATATTCAACAAATTTTTCGTAATTTTGTTGACCAAGATTTCCTTTGGACAAAGTAGAAACAATGAAAACAATGTCATCTCGTTCAGATAGAATACGATTCATCAAATCCGCCATCATGTAGGTTTTGCCGCTACCAGTTGGTGATTTGAATGTGACATTATTATTTCTTCGTACCTTTTCTACAAGTAAAGACACTGCACTGTCATGTAATTCTATTACTTCCTGTAACATATTATTTATTTTCTACTCTTTTGAGCCATTCTTTGTATTCTTCTAATGATTTCTCAGTGACTTCAAAGTGTTCACAAATCCATTGGATTTTGTCTTCTAATTTTTCAAATTGGGCTTTGCCATATAGGGTTTCATCAATGACATCAAAAGCTGTTTTACCTGCAACATGCTCGGAATCTGACACAGTCTCAATTTCATATACATCAAGCCTTCCACCAAAAGGCTTATTGTTTTTAATCCATGCGAAATTTGAGGTTCCATCATAGCTTGTGCCTGTCATAATCCTCTTAAGTCGCTGAGATGTTACCTCGTATGCGATACCATGTGGGGTTTCGTCAGTCTTTTCATTAATTTGGCAAAGTATAAAAGTGTTCTTCATTTCATTGCGGTTTCGCTCAAGTACAGCTTGTCCTGTAGTACCACTTCCAGCAAAAAAATCAAGTATAATCGCATCGTTCTTCGTGCAAACAAGGTCAATCAAAGCACTAATTAGAGAAACGGGTTTAGGATTCTTGAAAATTCCATTAGCACCAGGTATAATTACATCTAAATCTTTTTTCCCCTTATTATTTGAGAAATCATTGTTTACATACATCAATGACGAATAGGCTTGTTGCTTTTTATCAAAATATTGCAATTCAGCTGCCCCTATTTTTTTTCTACATTTTTCGTAGGTCTTTGTATATATTCTATCACCTTTCAAAACTAACAACTTGTTTTTGATAGCCCATTCTATATCGGATTGGCTCCATCTCCAAGTCCAATCTTGTTTAGCATGAATACCGTTCAATCTTTTTTTACGAGCTTCTGGATCACCTCCTGCAACATATTCTTTCCCTTCAAATACTAGTATTTTGTAACATCTAAAACTTGTATAAAATAAAAAAATATTCGTACCTTTGTTGCGTCATCCACAACACGATACGATTATGCCTACACAGAAGTACGACGTGAGCCTGTCTACAACTGAGCGCAAACAGCTCACGAAGATTGTGAAATCGGGCAAAATGCCAGCAAGAACAATCATGAGGGCAAACATTCTGCTTGCCGTGGACAGGAACGGGAAGAGCCCCATGACAGTTCAAGAAGCAGCATTGGCCTTCAACACATCTGCCACAACAGTTCAGAAAGTCCGGGCTTGCTATGGGGAGAGGGGGCTCGATGCCACATTGAGCAGGAAGAAGCGGAAGGCCCCTCCTGTAGCCGCCAAGGTGACGGGCGACGTGGAAGCACGCATTATAGCACTTGCATGCACAGATCCTCCCAAGGGATATGCAAAATGGACGCTGAGACTTCTTGCCGACAGGTCGGTGAAGTTGGGCTATGTCGACTCAATCTCACATACACAGGTCGGTCGCATCCTAAAAAAAACGAATTCAAGCCTCACCTAAAGAAATGCTGGTGTATCCCCTCGAAAAGCAGCGCATCCTTCGTGGCCGCTATGGAGGATGTGTTGGAGGTATACAGCCGCCCTTTCGACAATCGGAGGCCGGTTGTCTGCATGGATGAGAAGCCCGTTCAACTTCTTGCCGAAGCAAGGGAAGGTTTCACGTCCAAAAGCACTGGCGTGCGTTACGAAGACAACGAGTATGTGAGAAACGGGACGTGCAGTATTTTCCTATTCACAGAGCCACTTGCAAGC
>ODAI010302997.1_pt1 | contig 14878 bp, 12 predicted proteins | sample 1539321 | NCBI WGS metagenome assembly ODAI01 (sample SAMN02144231, study PRJEB22623) | gut metagenome | biome: sheep rumen | host: Ovis aries | place: New Zealand
CAGGCGTTGGATGCGGCAGGTGGAAATGTTTACAGAACCAGGTGGATCGCGGTGATCATTTCCGGAGCCCTGTCCGGAATCGGAGGGATCTGCTTCGCCTATTCTATCATGGCGAACTTCTCCCCGAGCATATACATGGGATACGGGTATCTGGCGATCGCTGCCATGATCTTCGGAAACTGGAATATCTCCGCAACGGTTCTTGTGTGCCTGGTCTTCGGCTTTGCGAAGGCAGGCGGGCAGCAGCTTTGCATTGCGATGAAGCTGCCGGGCAATTATACGGATCTGTTCAACATGCTTCCGTATATTCTGACCATGCTGCTGCTTGTGTTCTTCTCAAAGAGGAACCATCCTCCGCAGGCAAGCGGACAGCCATTTGACCAGAGCAGGAGGTAAAGAATAAGGAAAATGAAAGAGATGGAATGAAAGAAATGGAAAGAGGAAAAGACCAGCTGGTGAAGCGGATCCTGATGAGCGCGATCGGCGTATTGATCTGCGGGATCAGTGTGGGGATGTTTAAGCGGGCGGAGCTTGGCGTGGATCCGTTCCAGTCTTTGATGAGCGGGCTGAATGCGGTCATTCCGATCCGCTTCGGAACGCTGTACCTGATCGCGAACGCGCTGCTTCTGCTGTTTGCCCTGGTGTTTGACCGCAGGAAGATCGGGCTTGCGACTGTGATCAACCTGGTGTTTTTCGGATATATTGCGGAATTCGTGCAGAAGCTTCTGCTGAAGGCTTTTCCCGAAATGAACCTGGCGGCGCGCCTGATCCTTCTTCTGGCGGCGGTGATATTGATGTGCCTGGCGACCGCGTTTTACTTTACGGCGGATCTTGGCGTATCAACCTATGATGCGGTGTCACTGATCATTTCCCAGAAGCAGAGCAGGGTCGCCTTCCAGTACTGCCGGATCATCAGTGACTTTGTGTGCGTCATCCTGGGTGTGTGCCTGTGTCTGATCGCCGGCTATACCTTCCGGCAGGTCGGCGCGTCCGTCGGGATCGGGACAATCATCACCGCTTTCTTCATGGGTCCGTTGATTGAGTGGTTCAATGTACATGTGGCGAGGCCCTTCCTGAAGGGAAGAGGCGCAGATTGAAATGGATGGAAGAACACTGTAAGCCACACCACCACCCGCTGGCTGCCCCGCTGGCCGGGGTGTGACAGACAATGCAGGCTTCTGTGAACGGTGGGATGGCGCAGACTGTGAATAAGGCCGCCGGCCGCAGGCGTATGGTACGCCTGCGGCCGGCGGCTTTTTGCGGGGGATCTGTCTGATGCCCGGCAGCAAGCCATACCTCTGCCCGGCGGGCGCACTCACAGGCCGGCGGGCGTACCCACAGGTCAGCGGGCCGGCCTGTGACTGCGGCTTGTAACGGACGAGGCAAAATGGCTCATCTGGTATAGGAAAAAGCTTGAACTGGCCATAGAAAACGCGGAATTGACACTGAATGGATTGTGGCGTATATTCCTACCAGACAGGTAGGAAAGTGAATTCACGCCAGTTGTTCAGTACAGCCGAAGCACTTGCTGCTGAGGGCGTATGAAAGTGTAAATGAAGTGGCATCGGGCGATTCAGGATGCGAACATCGCTCAATGTGTAACTGTTCAGAACAGGTTCTGAACAGTTACGGTCAGGGAAGGAGAATGGTTATGGGTGAGCATCAGTTTAAGTTTGAGACCCTTCAGCTTCATGTGGGGCAGGAACAGGCGGATCCGGCGACGGACGCGAGGGCGGTTCCGATTTATCAGACGACCTCTTATGTGTTCCACAGTGCGCAGCATGCGGCAGACCGCTTTGCGCTGAAGGATGCGGGCAATATTTATGGCCGGCTGACCAATTCGACGCAGGGTGTCCTGGAGGCGCGCATTGCGGCGCTTGAGGGCGGTGTCGGCGCGCTGGCGGTGGCAGCCGGGGCAGCGGCGATCACATATTCCATCCTGGCCCTTGCGGGCGCGGGGGAGCATATCGTGGCGCAGAACACGATCTACGGCGGGAGCTATAACCTGCTCGACCAGACGCTTCCCGGATACGGGATCCGGACGAGCTTTGTGGATATACACGCCCTTCCGGCAGTTGAGCAGGCGGTGGAAGAGAAGACAAAGGCGATCTTCATTGAAACGCTGGGCAACCCGAATTCGGATATCCCGGACATTGAGGCCATCGCGAAGATCGCCCACAGCCATGACATCCCCCTGATCATTGACAATACCTTTGGCACCCCATTTGCGATCCGGCCGATCGAATACGGCGCAGACATTGTCGTTCATTCTGCGACGAAATTCATCGGCGGCCACGGAACCACGCTGGGCGGGCTGATCGTGGACAGCGGAAGGTTTGACTGGAGGAAATCCGGAAAGTTCCCGCAGTTTACGGAGCCAAATGCCAGCTATCATGGCGTCTCCTTTGTGGATGCGGCAGGCCCCGCGGCGTATGTGACTTATATCCGGGCGATCCTGCTGCGTGACATGGGAGCGGCAATCTCCCCGTTCAATGCGTTTTTGCTTCTCCAGGGGCTTGAGACGCTGTCCCTTCGGCTGGAGCGGCATGCTGAGAATACCAGGGCAGTCGTTGCGTTTCTGGCGTCGCATCCGCAGGTGGAAGAGATCAGTCATCCCTCCCTCCCTGGCCATCCTGACCATGCGCTGTACGAGAAATACTTCCCGAACGGCGGCGCATCCATTTTCACCTTCCGCATCAAGGGCGGGAAGGAGGAAGCCTATGCGTTCATCGATGGCCTGAAGATCTTTTCCCTGCTCGCGAATGTGGCGGATGTCAAGAGCCTGGTGATCCATCCCTATGATACCACTCATGCGGAGATGTCCCCGGAGCAGCTTGAGGCTGCCGGAATCTATCAGAATACGATCCGTCTGTCCATCGGCACGGAGCATATTGACGATATCATCTGGGACTTGGAACAGGGCTTTGCCGCGGCGGCGAAGGTGTGACCTCAGGGTGCCTGTTCACGGCTGGTCTGATCGGAAGAAGGCTGTGGACAGGAAGATTTCAGGCTGAACATTCTGAACGGAAGGAGAAGGCAGATTATGAAAAAGAAGCAGGTGATCGCGGTATTGGCCGCAGTGGCATTCGGGACAACATTTTTGGGTGCGGGGAGCGCATTTGCAGACGAGCCATTCCGCACGCTGGATGAGATCAAGGAGAGCGGAACAATCAATATCGGCGTATTCTCGGACAAGAGCCCTTTCGGCTATGTGGATGAGAACGGGGAGTACCAGGGCTATGATGTGTACCTGGCCGAGCGTCTGGGGAAAGACCTGGGCGTGGAGATCAATTATGTGTCCACCGAGGCCGCGAGCAGGATCGAATACCTCCAGACAGGGAAGGTGGATATCATCCTGGCAAACTTTACGGTGACGGAGGAAAGGGCGGAGGAGGTTGATTTTGCTCTGCCGTACATGAATGTGGCACTTGGCGTGGTCTCGCCGGATGACGCGGTTGTGGAGAGCCTGGATGACCTTGGCGAGGATGACCAGGTGATCGTGATCTCCGGGACAACAGCAGAGACCTATCTGGTGAAGAATTACCCCGAGATCCGGCTTCAGAAGTACGATGCCTACGCGGAGGCCAAGACGGCGCTTGAGAATGGCAATGCGGCTGCCTGGGCAAATGACAACACGGAGGTCATAGCATTTGCGATTGAGAATGAAGGCTTCACCGTCGGCATTCCCTCCCTTGGAAGCGCGGATACGATCGCGCCGGCAGTGACGAAGGGAAATGAAACCTTGCTTGACTGGCTGAATGAGGAGATCGCCGCGCTGGGTGAGGAGCAGTTCTTCCATGCAGACTATGAAGCGACCCTGCTGGACACATACGGGGCGGATTATGAAGATACGCTCGTGGTCGAAGGCGGAGCTGTGGGAGCGGCTGCGGAGACGGAGACAGAGTAAGAGTTTGAAATCAATCACATAGTTAAGAATCAATCGTATCGTAAGGGAACATCGGGAATCAGGTCTCGCCGGACATGTGCCATGTATTGTGCCATGTCCGGTTGGGAAGAGGAACAGATGGAAAAGGAAGTTATACTGCAATATTTACCACTTTACCGGGAAGCACTCCTGCTCACCTTGAGAATCGGGTGGCAGGGTGTTTTTCTGGCGTTTCTGTTCGGGCTGGCCTGCGCGCTGATCCGGCACAGGAGGGTGCCTGTCCTGCGTCATGTTGTGACTGTGTATATCGAATTCTTTCGGAATACACCGTTGCTGGTGCAGCTGTTTTTTCTGTATTTTGCGCTCCCGAAAATCGGAATCCGGATGACGCCCGGGTTCTGCGGAAGCCTGGGGCTTGGGCTTCTGGGCGGCGCATATATGGCGGAGACCTTCCGCAGCGGGCTTGAGAGCGTTGCCCCGATCCAGGAAGAGAGTGCCCTGAGCCTGGGGATGACTCCGCTCCAGGCATTCTGGCATGTGATCCTCCCTCAGGCATTTACCGCAAGCGTGACAGGGATCGTGGCCAATGTCATTTTCCTCCTGAAGGAGACCAGCGTCTTCTCCGTGATCAGCCTGATGGACCTGATGTTTACCGCAAAGGACCTGATCGGAATGTATGCCAAAACGCTGGAATGCCTCACGCTGCTTGTGGTGTTCTACCTGATCATGCTGCTTCCGGTCTCCTTGCTCGGGTCATACCTGGAAAGGAGGCTGCGCTATGCGGAATATGGAAAATAACCCGGAGAGAGTCACTTTGGTGAGCGGTTATGAAGCAGGGGGACAGCCATGACAAACCTTGGACTGGATGTATTATTCAAGGGCAGTAATTTCCTTCGGCTGCTCGGCGGCCTGTGGGTGGCGGTGCGCATCAGCCTGGTATCTGTGGCGATCAGCATCGCATTGGGGATCCCGGCAGGGATCCTGATGACATCTAAGAAGAAGGGGATCCGGGTGATATTCAGGATCTATCTGGAGATCGTGCGGATCATGCCCCAGATGGTTCTTCTGTTCATTGTGTATTTCGGGACGACCAGGGTGTTCGGCTGGGATCTGTCGGCGGAAGCCTCTGCCATCATTGTATTCGTGTTCTGGGGGGGTGCGGAGATGGGAGACCTGGTGCGGGGCGCGTTGATCAGCATTCCCAAAATCCAGTATGAGAGCGCCGCGGCACTTGGCATGGATCAGATGACATCCTTCCGCTATGTGATCCTTCCGCAGACGATCCGCCGCCTGATCCCGCTGTCGATCAACCTGATCACGCGGATGATCAAGACGACGAGCCTGGTGATGATGATCGGGATCGTGGAGGTCCTGAAGGTCGGGCAGCAGATCATTGAGGCCAACCGGAAAGCTTCTCCGAACGCGGCATTCGGCGTGTTTGCCGTGGTGCTTCTGATGTATTTCCTGATCTGCTGGCCTGTCAGCCGGCTGGCAGTGTATCTTGAGAAAAGGTGGGCATGATTCATGGGAAATGAGGTTTTGCGGATCGAGCATCTTCACAAGGAGTTTGAGGGAAATGTGATCCTGGAGGATATCAGCCTGACAGTCAGGAAGGGTGAGGTCATCGTCGTGATCGGCCCGTCCGGATGCGGGAAGAGTACGCTTTTGCGCTGCGTCAATGCCCTGGAGGACATTCAGGGCGGGAAGATTCTTCTGGATGACGAACCGGTGGACCCCTCTTCAAAGGCGATCAGCCGGATGCGTCAGAAGATCGGGATGGTGTTTCAAAGCTATGACCTGTTTCCCCACAAGACGATCCTGCAGAATGTGACCCTGGCACCGGAGAAGGTTCAGAAAAGAAAAAAGGCTGAGGCTGAGCGGGAGGCGCTGGAGCTGCTGGAGCGGGTCAATCTTGCGGACAGGGGAAATGATTATCCGAGACAGCTGTCCGGCGGGCAGAAGCAGAGGGTTGCGATCGTACGGGCACTGTGTATGCATCCGGATATCCTCCTGCTGGACGAGATTACGGCGGCCCTGGATCCGGAAATGGTGCATGAGGTGCTGGAGGTGGTTGTCTCCCTGGCGAGGTCGGGCAGCACGATGCTGATCGTAACCCATGAGATGGGATTTGCGAAGGCGGTGGCGGACAGGGTAATTTTCCTGGATGAAGGCAGGATCGTGGAGGAAAGCAGTGCGCCCAGGGATTTCTTTGCCATGCCCGGGACAGAGCGCGCCAGGGCATTCCTGAAAACCTTCGATTATGAATAAACAATAAACCGCCAGCATCAAGCCGCCCGCAGCCGAAGGCTCTGCCTGTGAGGATGCCCCCCACAGGCAGAGTCTTCGGCGGAAGACGGCTTGTGTGTACCACCGGCTATGAGGATCATATGCTATACTTGAAAAGACAGGAGATGGAGCGAGAGGGGGATGATTCCGGATGGATATAATGGCGAAGTATGAAAGGCTTCTGGCGATCCTGCGGGAAAGGAAGAGAATTGCGGTGGCTTTCTCTGGGGGTGTGGACTCTACATTTCTGCTGTATGCGGCGAAACAGGCGCTGGGAGACCAGGTGACTGCCTTTACTGCGGTTTCCGTGTTCTTTCCCCGGCGGGAGAAAGATGAGGCGGCCGATTTTGTCAGGGAGCAGGGGATCGATCAGGTGATCGTGGACTTCGCGCCGCTCCGTGAGGAAGGGGTTGCGGAGAATCCGAAGAACCGGTGCTATCTGTGTAAGCGTGCTTTATTCGGAAGGCTGCAGAAGATGGCACAAGAGCGCGGGATCGATACAGTTGCGGAGGGCTCCAACCTGGATGACCTGGGGGATTACCGGCCGGGGTTGCGGGCGATCGAAGAGCTTGGAATCCTGAGCCCCCTCAGAGAGGCGGGGCTGACAAAGGGAGAGATCCGGGAGCTTTCTCACAGGTTGGGACTATTGACCTGGGACAAGCCTTCCTTTGCATGCCTTGCTTCCCGGTTTGTGTACGGGGAGACGATCACGGAGGAAAAGCTGCATATGGTGGATGCCGCGGAGAGCCTGCTTCTGGAATTGGGTTTTGGGCAGTTCCGCGTGCGGATGCATGGGCGGATGGCGAGGATCGAGGTGCCGGAGCAGCAGCTTGACCTTATGCTGCAGCCAAAGGTGCGTAAAAGAGTGGCATGTCAACTGCATGCCCTTGGATTCTCTTATGTATCGCTGGATCTGGACGGCTACAGAACCGGCAGTATGAACCTTTTAATGTAACTGTTCAGAACAGGTTCTGAACAGTTACCAGGAATCTACTATCGGAAGAAATTGATTCTGAAAAAAATATTCGATCCGTCTATTATCTTTTACTTTGTTGATGATGCCAGTCAAACCGTGTTCATCATCAGGGTTCTTCGTCATGAGCGAAACTGGCAGAAGATTCTCGGAGAAGAATTAAGCTATACTTTTGATTAAGAAAACTGTGATGCTGATCACAGTCAAAAAAACAGTTACTCTTCACAGCCCCTTCCCCACAGGCCTCAGACCATCCGTGCTTCGCACGTATGCCGCGTCTTACGACGCTCCTGAAATCATAGTAAAAACCATTCAGAGAGCTCGTTCTCTGAATGGTTTTTACTATGATTTCGGAGCGCAGACCGCAAAGCTTCAGTCCTCCAGGACGGTCACTTCCATCGTTGTTTTATTCCCGTTTTTCAAGGTTACTGTCATCTTCGCCTTCCCGGGTCCTTTTCCCACGAGCATTCCCTTTTCGTTCAGTGCCGCGACCGACTCATCGGAGCTGCTCCAGGCGATATCTTCACGCGTCCCTTCGATCGGCAGCCTGTAGATCTCTCCCGCATACATTTCAATGCTTATGTCCGGATCTGTAGATTTTCCGATATAGGAGTCAATGACATTATCCGGCTGTTCGGACAGAATCAACGCTATATAGGTATAAGTCATATGAACCCGGAAAAGGTCTTCATCTACCCGTGTATCTTCAGGAGATCCTTCGGAAGCACCAGTGATGGTATATTCCTTTGCCATGAAATCATAATCCTTGTCGTAATCTCTGTGACGGAAGTATCTGTAAACGCGCAGGAAACGCTGATATTGCTCCGGGTGGTTCCTCTTGATGTCGAGACGGTCAAAGATGAGTGCAGTTCCGGTTTTATCCAGAGTCAGGCCGACCGGTACCTGAGGCACGATATCTTCCGTGTTGACGAAGGTGAACATCTTCATGCCATTGCCGGTCAGGCCGTCGCGATAGTAATTCGGCGCTGCAATGGGATAGCAGAAAATAGAATCACACTCTGCCAGATCCGTGCTCATGATGCCGACCAGAGAGGCGTTGGCGGCGCCATAGCTGTGTCCTGTAATAAACAGAGTCGTATTCTCCTTCGTGAGATTCTGAGAATGGACGTACTCGCGGAGCTTGTTCGAAGCCTCCGTTCCTGCTTCATAAAAGCCGTCATCTATCTGGGATTTTATATCAGAAAGTACATCCGCATAGGAAGAAGTGCCGCGATAGATCGCTGCCACGACATACTTCCCGTGAACCGGTTTTTTACTCCTGGCAAACACCATGGCGGCACAGGAGATATCCTCCTCCTCTTCAAAGTAATAATGGACGATGTTCTCGAATCCGAGCTGGCTCAGATTGCTTTCAACCAGACTCCAGGCATTGTCTCCTATCGTGCACTCGATGTTTGTAGCAAGGATGAGAGACATAACCGTCAGATTGAAGTTCGGCTCATCATTTGAATGCGCATAATCCAGATCCGACCAGTTCCAGACGGTGCTGATCGGATCCGTCATGAAGGGCATGCTGATCCTCTGGTCCTTGCCCTTTCTGACCGGAACCTTTTTCTTTTTTTCCTTCGGGGCTTCCTCCTGTTCCCCTAACAGGCCCTGAAAAGAAGAAGATAATGTCTCAATGGCTTCCTCTGGTGTCGGCGACATGTAATCAAAATAATCGAAATCAACCACTTTTTTCCTCCTGTTCTCTTGCTGGTTATCTGAAGACCTGATACTTCGGGCAAGCACTCTATTGGAATTTATATGGTAATTATTCAGCACCTCCTGGAATTGCTCATGATCCAGTCAGATAAGCTTGCTTATCTGACGGATCTGAGCGGTTCCAGGGGGCGGACAAGCGGTGAAACCGCTCTGTCCGCCCACAATGAAAAGCGCGAAGCGTTCCGGGTAAGTGTGAGGTGCTGAATAGTAACATTTATTCTATCATGGTGCCTCAATAAAGAAAAGAGCATTCTATTTATCATGGTAATCTGCAACAATCTGTGCTAATATGATTTCCTGCAATACAGTTCCACTAAGCATTGCAATAACCCGGAAATACAGTAATATGGTACTTTTCAGCGAAAATCAGTTTCGTCCAACGGTTGCAGCTGAATTTAGTGGAACCGGCATAAAGAGTTCACATATAGCGGACGCTATGGAAATGTACACCCTGATCTGCTTCAATCATCAGGACGGTCAGTTTTTTGGACAGGAGGAAATTCAGGAAACTCATGAAAACAGCAAGTATTTATGACATGACAGCTGCAAAGCGCAAGGTGAAGAAAGAACAAAAAGCCTGGAAGTATCTTCGGGAAATGTACGGACAAAACGGAAACGAGCTGAACAGGCTGGCTATTATTGACGGGGATATTGAGTACACTTATGCCCAGATGTTCCGGGAGTGGAAACGTTACGCCGCAGTCTTTACCGCGCTGGATATGACAGAAGAGCAAAGTGCCCGCGTAGGTGTTATGGGTTCTCCTTATCCGGAGGTGTTTTTTGCATCTTACGGTCTGAATATGGTGGGTGCCCAGGTTTCTCTGGTAGCCTCCTGGTCATCCTTCAGCTTCAGCAAGCTTGAGGAGAGCATCCGCGAAGAGAAGCTTACGGACTTCATCATCACGGATGAAATCGCTCAGCCGGATCTGGTCCATGAGATTCTTCTGAAGCGGAAAGAGCTGGGGCTGCGTCATGTGATCCTCCTTCACGTACATCTGGGAGGCAATTCTGTCAGTCCGGCAATCACAGCGGCCCAGGAGTTCAAGTACGCATCCATGAAACAATTCTATAATCCGATCTGTATGGATACACTGCTTATGTGCTTCGGCAACGGGCCTGTGAAGTATGCGCAGAAGGAGATCGAAGACACTGCCTTCATCCTCCATACCACCGGCACCACAAGCGGGGCGGGAAAGCCTGTGCCGATGTCAGATCTGGCAATCAATGAGGCAGCGGGGAGATTCTTCATGATCAAGAATTTATCCCTGCCCTTCGATAACCTGGTATCCATGGTCATCGTAGATATCAGCACCTCCTACGGATTCATTGATCAGGTTCACCTGCCTTTTGTAATGGGGGCAACGGTGGTAATCGTGCCATTTGGCATACTGAATCCTCTGACCTACAAGGTCGTTTCATCCTGCCACGTATCGTTCATGTTCAGCGTCAGCTCCATGTTTGACCGCTGGATGAAGATGCCAAAGGACGTTGACTTTGACTTTTCCAGCCTGAAGTTTGTGGCACTTGGGGGCACATCGGTATCTGCAGCGGATAAAAAACGCTACAACGAGTTCCTTGAAGATCATGGCGGCAAGGATGTTATGATCCTGAACGGCTATGGACTCACGGAGATGGGCGGCGCATGCTGTCTCTCCTCGCCGGAACTGGACGACGAATCCATCGGTTATCCGATGCCGGGATTCACGATTCAGCTCTACGATGAAGACAACGACCGCTACTTCTCACCCGGAGAAGAAGGCGGCGATGGCATTCTTTACCTGAACTCCCTGTCCATGTCCACGCCGACACTGGATGGAAAGACCGTCATCGATGTCAGGGACATCAACGGAAAGCCGTACCTGTGCACGAAAGATCATGTGCGTGTAGACCCGGACGGACGGATCACCTATCTGGGCCGGGCCACCCGTTTCTTCCTGAATGAAGAGGGCAGAAAATACGACTCCGGACGGGTGGAGACTGAATTTTCCCGCCTGAAGGACATCGAAAACTGTGCCATCGTACCGGTATTACATAAAATGCACCACGATACCGTCCCCATGCTGTGCGTCCAGACAGTGAAAGGAGCCGGGGCTCCGCGGGACGTCATTCTTAAGGCGCTTCGTCAGGTGTTCCTTGAGGAGCAGCTGCTGACGGAAGATCTGCTTCCCGTCCAGGTGATGCTGGTAGAAACGTTTCCGCTTAATGCCAACGGCAAGATCGACCTGTATCAGCTGAACCACGGCAAGGTCTCCGGCGATATGTATACGGTGGAACCGATCCGTTCCAGGGATCAGCTGTCTGATTTCAAACTCACTCCATGCGAAGCAGGGCAGACAGATGTGATCGCACAGATCCTTGGTGATATGTCTGAAGATCTCAAAAAAAGCATGCCCGGCAAAAAACGCGCGAGTGGCAATAAGAGCCAGACATCGACGAAGGCAGCCGGCGGCAGACTTTATGAGGATTTCGACCTCATGCGCTACCTGTACCAGCAGTGGATGAACAACAGGCGCGGTGTACAGAGACAATGGTTTTCCTGGCAGGCCCCATTTATGCCTCTTTTCCGGGCACCCAAAATGCCTGACAGAGATGAATGGATGTCGGATATGAGAGCAGTGATGTCCGAGATGAAGAACATGGGACCGGTTATGAAGAACCTGCTGCCGACTCCCCGGTCTATGATGGAGAAAATGGCTGCTGCCAGACAGGACAGAATGCCGTTTACTCAGTCTGTGATAGAGAAAATGATCGCCGGTGACGAGAGCCTGCTGCCGTGGATAGATGACCAGTCCGTTCAGACGATGTTCGATATAAACCAGATTGCCTTCGAGATAAACCAGTGGTACATCGAACACAGGATGCAGATGGATGACAAGCTGTTCAAAATGCTGCTGACGATACTGGGCCAGCAGCCTGAGGAATAAAAGACTGCCGGATCGGATCTGCCGGTTTTGCCTGCTTTTTCAGACAGCAGAGGAAGCGCTCCGGGAGATTGAGCAGAAGTCAGGTGTTTGCTGAATAGTTACATCATCTCTTTCTGAGGATACAAATTCGTACAGCGCCTCCGAAGAGGCGCTGATCTCAAAGGAGCAATTTGTCCGGGCATTCAGACTTATCTTTCAAAAACATCTTTCTCTTCTTTTCATCATGCACTCATCCGGACATATATCGAAACATGCCGACGAAACCATATCAATGAGATAGATGCACTAAAGCGCCTCTGCTCGGGTAATCCTTATACCGTTGAGGAAATCTTCTCTCAATCACAGCAATGATTAAAGAATGAAACATCAGGCATTAGAGCAGTGTTACAGTCCTGCTCTTATTGTCGTGGTCAAAAATGGCTGTGAATGGTAACAAAAAACAACGGAACAAAACCACAAAGGGGCTTGACAGCTATGCGTAAACGATTGTACATACGCAAGCGCAATTCCCACATGTGTGGAAGGGATCGTGCTTCGATACAAGCCATGTCCCGCTGTTATCCGGAGTTGGCACGGCAAACCGGATTTTTGGCAAGGGAGAGGCATTGCCCGCTGGCAGCTTTGTCGGCCGGGGGGGGGACTTGTAACTACTTTAATGAAACAGTTTGGGATAATGTCTGGAATATCTTGCAGGAGACCATATTCTGTGCTACATTAAGACAGAAGATTTCATCCGCAGTCTTTCTTTTGCCCGGATGGGATTCTTGCAGTAGCTGCATCCCCGAGTTCATTCAGGGGAGGGTATTGATTACTCGGATCCTCAATCTGACAGGCAGAGGAGGGCTTTTTTTGATATCAGCGGGTTCTGTGATGACGTAAAAGACTTGGAGGAATTTCCTGTGATCCAATGGGTGATCGACCTCATGATATATGCGGGAAGCGCGCTGATGGTTTACAACATCTATGGCTTCATCCGCTTTGAACGGTATATCCGAGGGAAGAAAACGTGGGATGGCAAGAATTATATCCTTTATCTTCCGATCGTTCTGCTGATCTTTTTCCTGGCCGGTTATCTTGTGATCGGTTTTTTCGGTAAGCCTGACCTGATGATGGCAGGCGTCCTGCTTGGCGGCAGCATTTTCGTATTTGTCATGTACCGTCTGCTGAACCGCATTATCCAGAAGGTGATCGAAAGCGAGCACCTGGAAGCCGAATTGATGGCGGCGGAGGAGAGCAGCCGCGCGAAATCGAGCTTCCTGGCGGCCATCAGCCATGAGATGCGCACTCCCATGAATGTGATCCTGGGTATGGATCTCCTTGCGCTGAAGAATCCGGATCTGCCGGATCAGACGCGGGACCAGCTGGAAAAGATCGGGCACAGTGCCAGGCACCTGGCGGGGCTGATCAACAATATCCTGGATATGCAGGAGACAGGCAGCGGGGAGAAGGTGGAGCGGGATAATTCCTTCTCTCTGAAGGATGCGCTGGAGCAGATCAATGCCGTGATCTCCTCCGCGTGCCAGGCAAAGGGGCTGAGCTATGAGACCTCCTTCACGGACTGCGCGACCCGTGATTACAAGGGGGATGCGGCGCAGCTCAAGAGAGCGCTGATCAATATCCTGGACAATGCCGTGAAGTTTACGGACGCGCCGGGCAGCGTGCGTTTCACCGTGACCTGTACCAGGGACAAGGACACATGTACGCAGATGCATTTTATCATAGCGGATACGGGGGTCGGGATAGAAGAAAAGTTCCTGCCGCAGATCTTTGAACCCTTCGCGCAGGAGGATATGAGCTTTACGAACCGCTTCGGCGGGAGCGGCCTGGGGCTGGCGGCAGCCAACAATATTGTCAGGAATATGGGCGGTACCATTGAAGTGGAGAGCAGAAAGGGAGAAGGCTCCACCTTTACTGTTTCGATCCCGCTGACTGACGCCCCGGTTCAGGAGCATGCGGATGGCGCGTGCTGCTCCGGCGCCTGTGAGGATGAGGCGCCTGTGAGCCTGGAGGGCTGCCGGATCCTGCTTGCAGAGGATATTCCGGAAAATGCAGAGATCGTGACAGATCTTCTGGAGCTGGAGGAAGCGATTTGTGAACATGTATCAAATGGCCTTGAGGCAGTCAACCGGATGAAGGAGGTACCAAGGTACTGGTATGACGCGATCCTGATGGATCTTCGGATGCCGGTGATGGATGGCCTGGAGGCTGCGGGAAAGATCAGGGCGCTGCCGCGTCCTGACGCAAAATCGATCCCGATCATTGCGCTGACCGCGAATGCGTATGAAATCGATATTCAGAATTCCCTGAAGGCTGGGATGAACGGACATCTTGTGAAGCCGGTAGACGCAGATCTGCTCTACCAGGAGCTGAGAAAGTGGATCCGGAGGACAAGAAGAGAAGGGGGAAGGACACAGGTATGATCCAATCAAAACAGATCGAGGGGCCAAAGCTGGTCTTGGTCGTAGATGACCATGAGATCAACCGGGATGCGCTGGGCGTTATTCTGGAGGATGCGTACCATATCATATATGCGGAGAATGGGAAGGAAGCACTGGATCAGGTCTACCGGCATGCGGAGGAGCTTTCCATCATTCTCCTTGACCTGAATATGCCGGTTATGTCCGGCTTCGAGGTTATGGAGCGGCTGAAGAAGGATGAGCAGCTGAAGGATATTCCGATCATCGTCCTGACCGCGGATAAGAGCGCGGAGCTGAAGGCGCTGCAGATGGGGGCGGCGGATTTTATCACAAAGCCCTTTGATATCCCTGAGGTGATTCTGGCCAGGGTAAGCGGGCTTCTGGAGCGCAGCGAGGGAAGGAAGCTGATCTCGGCGGCGGAGCATGACTGGCTGACCGGACTGTACACCCGCAATTTCTTCTTTGAATATGCGAACCGGCTGTTCCATTACCATCCGGAGCTTCATCTGGACGCGATCGTCCTGGATATTGAGAAGTTCCATACCATCAATGCCGTGAACGGGCGTGAGTTCGGCAATACCGTGCTGAGGGAGATCGGCGGCGAGATCCGTGCATTTTTGTCGGAGACGGAAGGGATCGCATGCAGGATTGAGGCAGACCGGTTTAA
>ODAI012830551.1_pt1 | contig 14876 bp, 14 predicted proteins | sample 1539321 | NCBI WGS metagenome assembly ODAI01 (sample SAMN02144231, study PRJEB22623) | gut metagenome | biome: sheep rumen | host: Ovis aries | place: New Zealand
AATCAATTTTTAGCCAATGCGCAAAAAAATAACGCCGAGGACACTTGGAAAAATCCAGTGTTTCTCGGCGTTTTTGGCGTCCCTGGCGGGATTCGAACCCACGGCCTTTCGCTTAGGAGCGGAACCTTGAATTGACAAATCCCTATATATGGGGCTCTTTTGTCCGGAAAATAGGCGTTTTTGGCAATTCCAAAAGCCAATACGTCCATATATTTAGGCGTTTTTCAATAAAAATGTGGTGGAAAATGTTGCACCTGCTGCTTTTGGGCGCTTTTCGGGCTAAAAACTATTGTCGATTCCCAGCCCCATAAACAGACTTCATTTTCAGAATCATTTGTCTGCGAAGCTTAATAAAGTGGTATAATGTCAAAAGTATTTCATCAATAGGGCCTTCGACAGACTGCTGATATGGCGGGGTTTTCAGGATGCAAAAACTCTGACATTGATGGACCGTTCCCCAGGGAACGGTCCAGAATGGCAGGTTGTTTTTGAAAAAGTGTTTATGTGACCTTTTGATCCATCCTTGAATCAGTCTATCCCATCAGTGTTCATTTCATCTTGATGTTGATACAAGAACCTATGAGTTTCTTCATCACTTGCAACCCACTCATCATCATATCGGCTGTCAGCCCAGGATGTCTTACCAATTGCCCGTATATGGAGTTCTCCGTCTTTCACTGTGTAAATCCGTTCTTCCCTTGAATTCCTTCCCTCATAATAAGTGCGAGTGGTAAACCCTTCGTTGTTTTCAATCAACTGCTCTCTAACTGCCTATGTAAGTCTCGCCATACTCAAGATCCTCCTTCTTATTGTTGTGCGCGTTTTACCAGAATTTCAAGTAGTTCTGCATCACTATAAATGGTCAACGATGTTCCCCTTTCGCTGCATGCTAGATATCAGTTTGATGCTCTGTGAACTATCGTTTCAACAACCGTTCCTGTCTTAGTATATCTTATCGCAGAACGTTTTGCTTCACTTGTAACCAGTTTAAGAACCTCGTTGCCATTCGGTGTAATCTCTGCAGTAAATTTATCGCCGGGTTTAGTTAATATGTCCTTTAAACTTGATACTAATGCTGGAAGAAAACTCATTGTCGCTACCTCCTATTTGCCTTAACATCAGCTGTCTTTCCTCCAACCGATTATAGAGAAAGCTAGGTGAAGGTTGTGCATCAGAAAAGCAAACTTATGCTGTACAAGTAGATTCCTTTACACAAAATATATAAAATAAGGCAAAAGCAAATGCGTTCAGTACTGTTTTACTGTCGCATGAATGCGAATACGGCAAAAAATTAAGGAGGATTACAATGAAAAGGATTCTTTGCATTTGTCTATGCCTGATGTGCTTGTTGTCAGGCTTTACTGCCTGTAAGACCGAGCCGGAGCCTGTCGACCCAAACAACTGTAAACATGAGCGGCATGATCCGGAAACGACACGCTGTCTCGTCTGCAATAAGCGTATCGATCATCACTATGAGGGCGATACGTGTACGCTCTGCGGCAAAAAAACAGAGTTCCTTTGGGACTGCATCAAGAAAAACGCCGAATTGATGGACATTCTGAAAAGCGGCGGACATGAGAACAAGGGCACCGTCGAACGCATGACCTATGAAACGTTCGCCTACAACATCCAAGCCCTGACCGGTGAAGAGAAGATGATCGAAAAGGAAGCGTTCGTCTATTTGCCCTACGGTTACGATTCCGCAAAGGCCTATAATGTGTTGTTCCTGCTGCACGGCTCAACCGATCAGGCGGGCTACTGGCTCGCGCAGGAGCCGTATCATGCGGAGGATTCGACCTACGTATCCACCGGCAATTACACCAAGGAGATGCTCGATTATCTGATCGGTACCGGAAAAGCCGAGCCGTGCATCGTCGTCACGCCGTCGCTGTACAACGATCACGACAATTATAAGGAAGAAAACAAATATGTCGCCGCGAACTTCGGTCATGAGCTGACCGAGTACCTGCTGCCCGCCGTGGTGGAGCGCTATTCGACCTATGCCAAAACGACGGACGAGGTGATCGCGCAGCGTGAGCACTTTGCCTATGCAGGTCTGTCGCTCGGCAGCATGACGAGCTTTGCTTCGATCATGACGTATTGCTTGCCGTACTTTGCCTATATCGGCTCGTTCAGCGGCCCGGCGACGGACGCGGATGCGGTGATCGAAGCGCTGAACGGTCCCGAAAAGGACTATGCGATCGCCTATTGGTACTGCGCGATCGGCGATCAGGACAAGACCGGCGGCGACTTTTACGGCGACGTGCATAAAACCTATAAGAAGCTCGTCGCGGGCGTGGATCGGCTGATCGACGGGCAGAACTGCGATATGGTCGATGTTTACGGCGCAAACCACACCTACGAATGCTGGCTGACCTGCCTTTATAACGCGCTGCCGAAGTTCTTCCGGTAAGAAAGGATGATCTGTATGAAGAAGCGGATAACCATAAAATGCATCGGTCTGCTGCTTGCGCTGCTGCTTTTGACAGCGTGCGCGGCGAAACAGACCGCCGTGACGGTCCCCGCGGAAACGCCTGCGCCGACGCCGGTGATTGCGCTGATTTCCGAGCACGACGGCGGCGTGATCCGGCTGAACGACGAGGTCATCACGACCTACTGGGAGACGGACTTTGCAGACAGCCTCGATTATCTGAAAGAGAACTGCTTCAAATCCACCTATGAAGCGCACGATGGTCAGGATTTGCAGCTGCGTTGGTCCGGCGGCACTGCACCGTATACGGTCGAATATGCCATGGACCCGGATTTTCAAACGTCCGTCTCCCTAACGACCGAACGCGACCGCATCCGTCCGGGCGATCTGTATCCCAATACCGCATACTGGTACCGCGTGAAGGATGCGGACGGCAATACGTCCGCTGTGGGGTCGTTTGTCAGCGGCGACGGGCCGCGCATCATTCTGGCGCGGGAGCGCGTGGATTCGTCGGGCGTGAAAAATGTGCGCGATCTCGGCGGTTATGCGGCGGCCGACGGTAAAACCGTGAAGTACTGCATGCTGTACCGTGGCGGTATGTTTCTGTATCCGAACGGAACTGCCAATCAAACGCATCGGCTCACGGACTATGGCCGCGCTGTGATCGGCCGGTGGGGGCTGAAAACGGAAATCGACTTAAGGGACGATTCCGATTTCGGCGGGCAGACCGAAGCCGCATTTGAAAACTGCGCCTATCTGCGCGTGACCTATCGCGGCTATACGTCCATCTTTCCGTCAGATACCGCGACGGATACCGTTTATTATGACGAACGCTCCCCGGAAGCGTTTCATCAGATCTTTTCGCTGCTGGCCGAGGAACAAAACTATCCGGTATACTTCCACTGCCTGATCGGGCAGGACCGCACCGGCACGCTGGCATACTTGATTCTCGGCTTGCTTGGGGTGGATTTTGAGGACATCACGAAGGACTATGAGCTTTCGGCGTTTTCGGCGGTCGGCAGCATGAACCGTGAAAAGGACTGGAACTATTCGGGCGACGGCGTGCCGATGGGTACGCACCACGTGGATCGCGTATGGGAAACCATGAATGCGATGATGCTGCAGTATTACGGCACGGACTCCGGTTTGCTTTCGGATGCCGTCGCCAACTATCTGCTGCGCGAATGCGGCATCACGGAAGAGCAGATCGCTTCGGTACGCGCAATTCTGCTCGAAGATTGAATTACGACGGAAAGGCGGAAAAAGAAATGAAAAAGATCGTTTGTGTATGTCTGCTGACGGCTTTGCTTGCTCTGCTCGGCTGTACGGCAGCGCAGGAAGCGCCGCAGCGTGCGGTGACGGGCATCGAAGTCGATGCGTCACAGGCAAAATACTGGTATCTGTCCGGGCAGGAAATCGATCCGACCGGCTTGGTCGTCACTGCCGTTTACGACGACGGCAGCCGCGCACCGGTTCCCGCGGAGGATTGTGCGTATCAAAAGCCTCCGTTTGTTCCGGCTGGGGAGAAAGCGGTTACGGTCACGTATGCGGAATGCGAAGCAAGCTATCCGATCTACACGCTGCCGAGCAACTATGAAACAGAGGAATACACGACCTATCAGATCCGGATTAACGAAAATAAAAGCCAGGTTTCGCTGACGCCGGTGCTTGTGGGCGAAAACAAACCGTTCGTGCTCGTCTGCCCCGGCGGCGGGTATGAGGCCTGTTCGCCCTACGGCAACGAAGGTTACGCCTATGCCGCACGCATCAAGGAACTCGGTTACAATGCAATCATTCTGCAGTATTCGATCAAGATGGCGCATCCGACACCGCTTGACGATGTGAATCTGGCACTTGACATTATCGCTCAGAACAGCGAAGACTGGCAGGTTTCCATGGACAATTACGCGGTGATCGGCTCCTCGGCCGGCGCGCACCTTGTCGGCTGCTGGTCCACGCCGGAGGTCGGCTATGCCAAGTACGGCAAGACAAAGCCCGCCGCCGCGATCCTGTGCTATCCGCTTATCAGTCTGGATATCCGCATGGACTCCGTTCTGCTGCCGGAAAACGCAGATGCGGCTCTGATCGAGAGCCTGTCCGTCGATCAGCAGGTAGACAGCACGTTCCCGCCGACCTATATGTGGATCTTTGAAGAGGACAGTCTAAAACCGCAGGTCGACCGCATGGATGCGGTACTGGAGGCAAACAACGTGCCGCATATCACCCGGTACTTCACCGGCGGACGGCACGGCCTCGGTCTCGCGCCCGGTACGGCGGCGGAGGGCTGGCTCGACGAGGCGGTTGCCTTTTGGATCGAGCATATCCAATAAAGGAAGAGACGAAGGATATCGACGTTTATGGACTCGAAACGGAACTGGAAGCACATATGCTGCAGCGTGCTTCGCATCTTACTGTGCGTGATCCTTCTGTGCGGCTGTCAGACGGCTGTTAAGACGGAAAGCACGCCTATTGCTGCGGTTGAGACAGAACCGGCATTTGAAGAAAGCGCACCCTCCGAAGCGCCCGTGCTTGCCGAACCGGATCGCATTCGGACGGTCTATGAGCCGGAAACCGCCTATAGTTGCCCGCCGACGGTGATACAGAAGGTAGAAAACGTGGCGCAGTTTGAAGCGCTTGCCTCGGTGCCGACGCCGCAAGGCGCATGGTTTATCCTGAATGACGCCGGGAATGCGATTTGCCTGCAGGAGAAGGAAGTGCCGCTGCATGAGGTGTTCGCCAAGTGCTACGGCACGATCATTCCCGTGTTCGAGCTTCCGAGCGCATCGGCGGCGGAATCGCTGCAGGCCTTTACCAAAGCTTCACGCACGATGGACTTTCTTGTGGCGGCCGAAACAGCGGAGATTTTGCGGTCCGTTTCGGCTGTCGGCGTCGGCAAGGTGCTGATCACAGACCGCATGACCGAATCGACTTCACAGGAAGTCTGGAGGGCGGGCGCAACCGCTGTCGTCGTGCCGCAGATTACCGCAGACGAGGCCGCCGACTTGCAGCTGCACTGGATCGCCGTTCTGCTGCAGCCGCCGCTTGCCGCCGAGGATGCTGTGCGGGCGGCGCTGCAATGCGGTGCGGATATGGTTGTGACAACCGATGCACGGGCGGCATACCGCGTCTATTCATCCGCTGTACCGGAATCATCCGTCGTCCGAAAGACGTTTATCGTCGCGCATCGGGGCGTGCATGACCATGCGCCGGAAAATACACTTGCCTCTTTCACGGAAGCGGTCAAAGCCGACGCGGATGCGGTGGAATGTGATGTGTATATCACCAAGGACGGCCATGCCGTGATCTGCCATAACGAAACCGTCGGTATGTATGTGACCGACGGAACCGATGCACGGGTGGAGGACCTTACGCGAGCCGAGCTGAAGGCCCTGCCGCTGAAGGCCGAGGAAGCCTATGCAAACGAACGGTTTGCCTTTTTAGACGAGTTCATGGACACCATGCAGGGAAATGATGTGCATCTGGTCGTTGAGATCAAAACGGACAATCCCGATTGCGTCGGCCTGATCCGGGAACTGGCTGAAGAACGAAACCTGCTGTCCCGCATTTCAATCATCAGCTTTCTGCCGGAACAGATCGCCGCTGCACGCGAACAGCTTCCCGAAGTCCCCGCTTCCCTTTTAGCCAATGTCGGAATCAGCGATCCGGATAAGTACCTGAGCTCCTTTTACCGGAACACCACGGGGCAGCTTGTAGGCTACAGTCCAAGCATGAGCTTCACACCGGAAGGAGTTACTGCATTCCGTCATCGCGGAATTCTGATCAACCTCTGGACGATAGACGGGGAGGATGCCATGCTCCGGGCGCAGCACGCGGGAGTGACGACGCTGACAACGAATACGGTCGGGGAACGGACAGCGCTTACCGATCTAAACAAGCCGTAAGGATCAGTTTGTTACTGACAATTCAGGGGACAGGAGGACTCGAAGAATGCATCATAATTTTCGGTTTGATCTTGACCAGACGCTGCTCGATTTTCACACTTCCGAATAAAAGGCGCCGGAGGGCATCGCGGAACCGAAGAAGACCAGCATCGTCATCGGCGACTCGCTGACTTCCGTCTGGTTCCTGCCGAAAGGGGATACTGACAGAAAGTATTCTACAATCACATCCTGCTTGTTGCTGTTGGACAGGGCCATACCGGCGCTGCGCAGCAAATTGTTCGTTTCGTCAACAGAAAGATTCAACGCGACCGCAAGTGCCAGAATCGTCGGTTTTTTCGGAAGATATCCCGGGATCGTGCGTATCATGGAAAAATTCTGCCTGCTGATATTCGCCCGATGATAGCGAAACGGTTTTTCGCACCAGGGACAGAAAGCATCCTGCGGCTGAGGTTTATAATCCAGTATCATGTAGTTTTGGCATCTTGCACACTTCGTTGCTCTCACCATTCTTATCGGACTTTTATGGCGTCCCCGGCGCGACTCGAACGCGCGGCCTTCTGCTTAGGAGTGACTTGATGGACGGTTCATTGTTCGCCGAATACACGAGGTTCGTTAGGCAAAACACGATTTTTGCAGACGCCGTCGGACACTTGTTTTCCATGACTGTTCAAAAAAACGTTTATCGAATGGACGGTTCTAAACAGATTGTAGTAAAATTGTAGTAATTTACGATTCCCTAACGCAAGGTGTAACTTTCCTGGAATGTTCAAAAAAGCAAGTACAAATGGATATAATGGAACTTTTCAGATTATTGCAGAGTTTTTCGTTATGGTTCGATTTCCAGTAGGGGATTTCATGCTTTTTCAAAGTTGTACAAAAACTAGTATTGATGTATAATTATTAAATAATTATAATATAATCATGGATGGAATAAGATTTGAATGGGACGAAAACAAGAATATTGTGAATCGCAAAAAGCAATAACATATCATTTGAAGAAGCGCAGACAGCGTTTTACGATGACAATGCTTTGCTGATTGACGATCCGGATCACTCCGAGGAAGAAGAACGGTTTATCCTTCTCGGTTTTAGCCACAGGGCAAATCTATTAGTGGTCTGTCATTGCTATCGACAGTCAGAATCGGTTATTCGCATTATTTCTGCAAGACGCGCAACCAAGAATGAGGAAAAAGTCTACAACGGCTAAAGCGAGGTGAATAAGATGAGAGAAGAATATGATTTCACAAACGCACGGAAGAATCCGTATGCAAAACGTATCAAGAAGCAGATAACGATCAATATTGATGAGGAGACCATTGCATACTTCAAGGGCATGGCAGCTGATTCAGGCATTCCCTATCAGACACTGATCAATCTTTACCTTGCAGACTGTGCTAAGGAAAAGAGACAACCGGTGATTTCGTGGGGTTAATTCTTCAGCCATATAATGGACATACGATAATGTGCGCTCCCAAATCTGAGAGCGCACTTTTATTTTCAATTCAATGATAAACCGGTTTCAAGTGCTCCTTAAAAAGCAGATCCCCGAACATTGAAGTGCCCTTATAGTAATGTGAAGCCGCCGTCTACGACGATACCTTCGCCATGGATATAACTGGAGTCATCGCTGGCTAAGAAAAGTGTTACTTTCGCGATTTCTTCCGGTTCTGCTGGACGTCCTGCCGGAGATGCTTTGATTAATTGTACCGCTGGGCTTGTTTCGTCTTTCAGGGATTCAGCAATCATCTCTGTAGCAACACCGCCAGGTAGGATTGCATTGATTCTTACACCTGCGTGACCAGCTAACATGGATAACTGTCTGGTCATTCCTAATAGGGCGTGTTTGCTGATGGTATAAACCGTTGGGCCACGTCCTCCACCAGTAGCTGCGATAGAAGCCATATTCACGATTGTACCGCCACCGTTTTTTGCCATAATACCAATCACTTCCTGACTAAGGAAGAAAGGCGCTTTGACGTTAACATTCATGACACGATCATAGATTTGTGGCGTGATGGAATCTAAAGGTGCAGTGATATCATCGTCCAGACCAGCATTATTGACTAGGATATCAATCTTGCCAAAATGTTGAAGTGTTGAAGAAACTAACGCATGTAATGAATCGATATCATTTAAATCTACTTTTTGAAAAATGGCTTCTCCACCACTTTCTTTGATTTCATCAACACAGCTTTCGCCTTTTGGCTGGTTGGTACCTACGACTACTACTTTTGCACCTTCACTGGCAAACGATTTTGCGATAAAATCATTAAAACAAGCTGAGTATATAGGAATCCTGTAAAACAGTACATTCTCCCATCTTCAGCCCCCTAAATAAGAGAGATCCGTCCTGCGGTCAAATACTTGCCGTCGACCGATTGAATCAAAACACTCAGATCGTTTTCATTTTATTGTATTAAAGGATAAGGGTCGAGAGTAAACTTGACCCTTATCCTTTTATTTTACATAATGTCTAATGCACATCCTGTTTTTTTGTCAAAATAGTGAAATTTGTTTTTGTTTGCTGTACATACAACAAGGGTACCATTGGGGATTGAAGAATCATCCTCTGATGGAGCGCAAACTATTATTTCTTGATTCTCATAGCAAACATGATAGTGTATTTCCTTTCCTAAACTCTCAGAGAAAGAAATACGTCCGTTACAAGGATCTGCGTTATTCTGTGCAATAGTAATTTGGATGTTCTCTGGTCTTATCCCAATCGAGACATCTTCAGAAACATTGAGTTTTCCTCCAAGCTTCCTATAAATGGATCCTTCAACAAAATTCATACGGGGAATTCCAATAAACCCAGCAACAAACAAATTAGCCGGATGGTCATAAATCGTTTTTGGTGAACCGACTTGTTGTACAAAACCCTGATTGAGAACAATGATCCTGTCTCCCATGGCAAGGGCTTCCATCTGGTCGTGCGTTACATAAAAGAATACAGAAGACGATTTTGCATGAAGACCAATCAACTCTGTTCGCATCTTTTCACGTAATGCTGCATCAAGATTTGACAACGGTTCATCTAATAAATAGACCTTGGGACTTCTTATCATAGCTCTTGCTATAGCTACTCTCTGTTGCTGTCCCCCAGACAATGTGTTTGGCTTCCTCGTCAACAAATCCTCTATTTGAAGAGTTTTGGCAATTTTTATTACGCTTTCTTTAATGTAGCTGCGACTAAAGCCATGTAACTTTAAATAAAAACCAATATTATCGAACACAGACATATGCGGATACAGCGCATAATCTTGAAACACCATTGCAACGTCTCGATCTCTTGCCTCAAGTGCAGAAACATTTCTCTCATCAATTAGTATTGTGCCTTCTGTTGGCTTCTCCAATCCAGCAATTAGATTTAAAAGCGTAGATTTTCCACACCCAGATGGACCAAGTACAACAACAAACTCGTCTCTTTCAGATTCAAACGAAAAATCCGTTAAGGCAAGTATTCCATTGGGGTACTCTTTCTTTAAGTTCTTAATCGACAATGTTGCCATAAGATATCTCTCCTTATTTTGACAAATTTTGACTAATGTATTATTGCAAAACAAGGAGAACTCTTTTACTTCGCTTCAACACCAAGTTTTGCTTGTGCATTGCTCCACGCTTTGTTCCATTCTTCCATAATGCTGTCGAAGGTTTCATCGCCATTAAAAGCGTGTTCCACAATTGACTGCACCTTTGCGTTCCCGTTTGCGTTAAAAAGCAATCCGGATTCTGTATTTAACTGGCTAAATAACAATTCTTCTCCCGGAACACCAGGAGCATCCTCCATGATAACACAATCCTTCAACGAATCATAAAAGCTCGGATTATCTCCTGCTTTATAAACCGACAATCCGCCTTCGCTATATGAATAGCCCGATTCTTCAACCAGCCATTTTACGTAAAGCATAGATGCAAGTATCTCTTCTTCAGATGATTTCTTATTGATGCCGTAACTATAATCTCCGTTGATGCTATAGTCGTACAAGGGGCGAACCTTGTTCATGTAGGATTTCAGCAGCGTTACCGCCGCGGGATCGTCTTTGATCGAATACTCAAAGCTGAGAAGATCGACGTTGGCGGGCATTACGTCCACATGGTCGATGAGGTTGGTCTGAATGCCTTTCCTGGGATCCACAAGAACGTTGTTCTTGGACAGCATCATGGCATCTCGGATAGTGAACTTTTCCCTCGTCTTGGGAACGCAATTCAGTCCGCGGGTCAGATTGCCCTGGCCGTCGAGATCAACAAGAAGAACGTTTCTGCCGTGCTGCGCGAGGCCTGCGCCGACGTTGATGGTCGTAGTCGTCTTTGCGACGCCGCCCTTTTGATTTACAACTGCAATAACTTTGGTCATGATGTTTTCCTCTGTTCTTTTGATAAAAATACCGTTTCGAGCCGCCGTTCTCGCGCATGTTCTTTCGAGCCCCCGCATCCCGCCGAGCCGCCTAATGCTGTGATGCGTTCAAGGCGGAAGTATCATTCTGCTGTTACCCGAAACTGGCTATTCGATTGTCAAGGAGAGGGGTTTTGATTTTTGCCCCTCACCTATAACCGTGCCGAGATTCAGATTTTTGCAAAGAATTCCGAAAATATATTATTTCAAGTGACTGTACGATAGCTCCCTATCCGATTCAGAAAACATGCGCTGCAAGTCCAATGAGTCCGTGTGAAAGAGCAACGGTCCAATGTTTTTTTAAATGTGCTATAAGCGTGATTTAAAGTCAAAAACGCTCGAACTGTGTGCCGATCTTATATGCATTTTCAAGAGGTTTATGTAAACGCAAAAAGAAATGCTTTAGGGGCTTTGCGACGTGTCTGAGAGGGATCGAGTTGCTGACCTTTAGAGTCAGAGTCGACAAAACTCGAAGTCTGAAAACGCTCTGATTATCTGAAAAAAGTGTCTATTTCAGGGTGTTTTTCTATTCCTAACCGATCCACACAAGCCCAATATGTACCCCATAATCTAACCTTTGTAGGCTATGAGAATCGCCTTTTACGAATCAAGTGACCTTATAAAAATGATATATCACCTTGTCTTGAAAACTACAATCAATTCAATTGAAACGCCTCGATTCGAACACTTCTCTATCACTATAACTGCACTCAGCGCCTACTTGCATTAATTGTGAAAGATGCCGAATAATATATTTTCTTCCGTGATGGATAAATATCGTTCCTGCGGTGTTGATTATCATTGTAGAATAATGGGGGGTATACATTCTAAAGAACGCCGATCTCTTTTGTTTTGAACGAATTCAACAAACTTCCTTTGAAGTTAAGCATAATAATGAAATGAGGAATAATGCGTGAAGGTTTTTATTAGTTGGTCTGGGAACAAAAGCCATAGGGTAGCCTTAATCTTTAGAGAATGGTTACCATCTGTAATTCAATCAGTTGTACCTTACGTTTCATCGGAGGACATTGATAAAGGGGCTCGTTGGAGTAGTGACATTGCTAAAGAATTAGAAGATTCTTCTTTTGGAATTCTTTGTGTGACAAAAGACAATTTAAATGCTCCATGGCTTTCTTTTGAGGCTGGAGCCCTTTCCAAAACAATGGATAAATCTTTTGTGTCGCCGTTCCTTTTTGATATGAAACGGTCAGAAGTCAATGGTCCTATCCTGCAATTCCAGTCAACAATCTTCGAGAAAGAAGATATAAAAAAACTTATTTCTACAATTAATAAGGCTTGCGGAGAGGATCAACTACCAGAATCCATGTTAGAAAAGGCATTTGAAGTATGGTATCCTTCTCTAGAAAAAGATTTATGTGAGATTCATAACATAGGCAATGAAGATTCTGAAACAGCCAAAACAGATATTGAAATTCATATGTCTTCAATTATTGAAGAATTATTAGAATTATCAAGAGACAATCAAAAGCTTCTTCGGAATCCGGACACAAAATTATACGATAATATAGAAAGTCTAAAGGAGAAAATAGATGGTGTATTATTTAGGATTGAGAGAAACTCTGAAATTGAAGATCGGAGAAACGCTCGACGCGCCAAAGCCATATATCTAGATGATCTACTTCATGGAGTTTTGCCGGAATGTAACAAACAGTATGCTTTTCTTATTTTACTAAGTCTAGTTCAGGATGATTTCCCCTGGGTCTATAATATGGGAAAGGGATTAATTGATATTATCAACTCTAGAGTAAATAATGCAAAAAAGATTACTGCCATTAATGATTTTCGACGGCTTATGATGTTTAGCTTTGAGCATCCAGCTTTGAGAGAGAATGTCTATCGCAGAAATGATTCAGCTATGCTGCTTAAAGAAGTTCCTTATTTATTATCAGACCTTTTGATTGGTATAGAAAAAGATCTAGAATAATAGATTTTTAAAATGGATTTGGAGCAAGAATCAAGCATAGTATATGTAGGCTATATATCGAATTAAATGTCGATATTAAACTCGTTGCGCAGCAAAAGAAAGAGGCTTTGTTTTCATACTTTTGATGCTATTATTTTGACAGATGACTTTTTATTTCGTGCAGTCTTGAATAATCCAAAGCAGTTATTAAATGCGGCAATTGATTTAGGTTTTTATCCATTATTACACTTACAAATGGTATAAAGAATATGGAGGTGTGTATAGCATGGAAATATACGCTCAAAAAGAAGAATTGTTTAATAAAATTGTGAAAGATAACCCCTCAAACAACTTTGTCTACGGACAACTTTTACAAATAATATAAATCAAATAGTCCCTTTTATTGGCGCAGGTCTTTCTATGTTTGCTTTCAATACATGGGGAGGATTGCTGAATAATTTATTGGATCAAACAGATGAACATCAGCGAGTAAAAGACTATATTAAAGACTTGATAAATGCAGGGGATTATTTCAAAGCTGCAGATGAATTGGAGAATAGTATAGATAGTGACGTATTTTATTTTTCTCTTGCATCTGCCTTCAGCGATAACGTTTTTGTAAAAAATGGTATACCTTATATACCGGATGATGCAGCAGTGCGTTGGTTACCAATAGTTTTTCCGTATTCAAGGTTGCTTACTACAAATTATGATTCCGTCTTGGAATGGGCATATGCACAGCAAAAATTGTACTTAAAGGTGTGTACCCCAAAGGATGACCGAATGTTTATGCAATTTATGCCTCGTAGACTATTTAAGATCCATGGAAGCTATGATTCTAACTACGAAGACATTGTATTAACAGCTAAGTCATACGCCCAAAAATACGATCCTGAAAGTTCGCTATACAAGAATTTTAAGGCTCTTGTCCGTAATAGTGTGCTTCTATTTATTGGCGTAAGCCTTCGTGCAGATAAAACTCTTGACCTGCTTAAAGAAATTGCAGAAGAATTGACTACACAAGGTGAACATTATAGTGGGAATATGCATTTTGCGATTTTACATATAGGAGACAATGAGGATAGACCAGAGCGAAAAAGGCAACTTGCTCAATATAAAATTTTACCGATACTGTATTCGGATAAAGACCATGAGGGATTTGAAGACAAGCATACAATTGTCAGCGTAATCCTAGAACATCTTTTTAATGATATTAAACGCTTAAAAGCGGAAGATAAAACCACTATCTCATTTGACCACGATATAAGTGATCATTATGAAATAGCTAAAAATGAAAAAGACCCCTTGATGGCATCAGGAGGTTTTAATAGCAGTATTCTCGCTGGAGTGCTGAGAGATAATCCGTTAGCAGCGCTTGCGTTTGCACTATCACAGAACAATTTGTCAATAGCTGAAGAAATAATGCCTGAATTAGAAAAGGCACTCCCGTCTGAAGTGTTCATCACAAAAGCACTAATGGCATTAGTTTCTAGAGGTTCGACGGTCGCAGCCAATCGTCTTTTATCTGCGTTTGAGACTCCCACTTATGAAAAGCTGACGGTTTCACAGAGAATAGCTGTCATTGGAGCCTTAGTCAGTTATTGTAACAGACTTGATAAAGAAATACTTTTCCTGGATAGAATTGATAAAATGCTGAAAGATATTGAGCCTATTGCCAGTGAAAAGGAAAAAGGGTCTATCTATAATCAATATGCAAGACTATTCTTTGGTGCTTATGAGAATGATGAGAGAGATGATTTCCGTACAAAGGCAGAAGAATATGCGAAAAAAGCAGTAGAATATGATCCGAATCAACCGTCATATCACTATAACTTGGCGTTTATAATAAAAAATCGTGATCTTGACGCAGCCATCGATACCATATCAAAATGTATTAATCTTGATTCTAAGGATCCTGAGCATCTTTCTCTTGCATACGAACTCTATCACAGGGCAGGCAATGAAAGAGCTGATGAAATTTATAAAAAGTTGGAAACGATAGATCCAATCAGGGCTAAAATGGTGAGATTAACCACTAATTGAATGCAGCCATTTGTGATCAAGCATTCTTTGAAGGTGCTAATAACACGAAGTTAAGTAATAGGGATCAGGCGATTATGGCTTGTCTCCCTTTAAGAAGATGGGAGGTTAGTCATGATTTTGAGCCGTAAACGGATCACCGTTCCGGCTCCCTCTTTCTTTTTGTGGGCCTCGGGGGTTTTTCGC
>ODAI010324782.1_pt1 | contig 14875 bp, 14 predicted proteins | sample 1539321 | NCBI WGS metagenome assembly ODAI01 (sample SAMN02144231, study PRJEB22623) | gut metagenome | biome: sheep rumen | host: Ovis aries | place: New Zealand
CAGCTGCTATCACAAAGACTCTCGCTATGAAGGGTCAGGCTAAGTATGAAGCTTACGATATGATTGATAAGGCTCCCGAAGAGAGAGAGCGTGGTATCACAATCAATACAGCTCACGTTGAGTATGAAACAGACAAGCGTCACTACGCTCACGTTGACTGTCCCGGTCACGCTGACTACGTTAAGAACATGATTACAGGTGCTGCTCAGATGGACGGCGCAATCCTCGTTGTTGCTGCTTCTGACGGTCCTATGGCTCAGACAAGAGAGCATATCCTTCTTGCTCGTCAGGTTGGCGTTCCTGCTATCGTTGTTTTCATGAACAAGGCTGACCAGGTAGACGATCCCGAGCTTCTCGAGCTCGTTGAAATGGACATCAGAGATCTTCTCAACACCTACGACTTCCCCGGCGACGATACTCCTATCATCAAGGGTTCAGCTCTTGCAGCTCTTAACGCTCCTGATGACCTCAGCGACCCCGCTTACGCTCCTATTCTTGAACTCATGGACGCTGTTGACGAATATATCCCCAGCCCTGAGAGAGACGATGCTAAGCCTTTCCTTATGCCTATCGAGGATACTATGACAATTTCAGGTCGTGGTACTGTTGTTACAGGCAGAGTTGAAAGAGGAAAACTCAATGTAAACGAGCCTGTTGAAATCGTTGGTCTTTCTGACGAGAAACTCAACACAGTTGTTACAGGTCTTGAAATGTTCAGAAAGACTCTTGACTTCTGTGAGGCTGGTGATAACGTAGGCGCACTCCTCCGTGGTATCACAAGAGATCAGGTTGAGCGTGGACAGGTTCTCTGCAAACCCGGCTCAATTCACCCCCATACAAAGTTTTCCGGTCAGGTTTACGTTCTTAAGAAAGAAGAAGGCGGTCGTCATACTCCTTTCTTCAACAATTACAGACCTCAGTTCTACTTCAGAACAACAGACGTTACAGGTGTTGTTACACTTCCCGCTGACAAGGAAATGTGTATGCCCGGTGACAACGTAGCTATGGACGTTGAGCTTATCACTCCTATCGCTATTGAAGAAGGACTCCGTTTTGCTATCCGTGAAGGCGGCAGAACAGTTGGTTCAGGTGTCGTTACTAAGATTAACGAATAATTAATATATCTACGATTGAAAACTGCTGTGCGAAAGCATGGCAGTTTTTTATATTATATGTATATGCATTTTATATAAGAAAATTTTCAGAAACTATTGACATATATAAGATACTATGATATAATAATAGCATTAATTTCAATCTCATAGCCCGTGTAAAATCAATGATTGTCCCTGAGGGGATAGTTATGCCATTTTATACGGGTTTCCTGTTTTATGCTGCGGATAGTGTGCATTGCGGCTCGCAAGAGCTTGCTCGCCCACAGCTGAAACGGTACATAGTACCGAAGCCGACAGAAAACCTCAGCTTAAAATCAGGAGGATTATACTATGGGAATGAAATCAACAATAGGTATCTGCTATGACGGTAAAATGATTGATGTCAATGGATATTCAGGATTTAGTGACGGCAGCGTTCTGTTGAGGGCTTTCAGGCTGTATGGGAAGTACATGAACTGCAAAACACCTCAGATGTACATGAAAAGAAAAATCGCTGAATACAAAAGGGAAGACCCCAAATATGTGTACAACAAAAAAGACTGGAAAGAAATTATTGAACTGGTTATGATGATTTCTGAATCTCATATGAATATCGACTTTACACACCATTGTATCTATTATGGGCGTAAAATAAAATCAATGGAGGAACTCCTTAAATACCCCGATTCAAGAACCATGATGTCAACACTTTCAAGAAAACAGCAATATGAATTTACAGAGCAATATTTTACATATTTCATCGAGAACAGTGTTTTCTGGCTTAAAGAACTTGATTTTGAGGAAGTTCTCAGACTTTCTTACTTTCCATATTCTGTTTACAGTAAATATTTTTATTAAAAAATCCGAATTATGCTCCCATGCAGTTCTGATGTATGGAAGCGTAAATTTTATTAAAATATAAAAAAGTGCTTGACAAGCTGTAAAAAATAGTGTATAATAATATAAGAGTTTTGAACTCGTTCAGTTATCTGAGAATTTCGGAATATAGATGTGCGGGCCCTGTGCAACAAGACCCCGTGAACCATGTCAGGCGGGAGACCGAGCAGCATTAAGCGGATTGTTTTGTGTGCCGCAGCAAGCCTGCACATCTATGTTCCGAATTTTTATAACAGGAGGGAGAAGAATGAAAAAATTCAGAAGTATTATTTTTAAATTCCTGAATAATTTTTCAGGAGCTTTTGTTTTCGGAACGTCTGTTTCTGTTGTGGTATTCTATTTCTTTTATTTCATTCTTATTCTTTTCATGGACGGTGAAAGGGATTTAACTCCTGTTATAGCCATGATTACAGTGCATATAATAACTCTGGTCTTTGTCTTTATTATGAAAATCAATGAAAATTTCCATAAGTATGACCCCGAACTCATAGGAGACAATTTTGTGGGGTTCAACAAAAAATGCAGAATGTTCAAGAAAAATCTTGAACTCCTCTTTTCACACAGAGTAAATTATGCCCTCAACGGTTTCAAGGCTATGGAAGAAGAATATGACAAGAATATGGACAACGGCGAAAAATCCGTGCTGAATTTCTATATTGCAAGATGTTATGACCTTATGGGATTTTACCCCAATGCCGCAAGATATTACCAGTCATCAAAAAATTTCGGATTCAGAAACAGAGTAATAGACTTTCTCTCCGCAAGATGTGCAGGTTCAATGGGAGATATAGAAAATGCCCTGATTATGTACAACGATATTATGTATGATGAATCTACCCCCATATGCCACTATGTAAGAACCGATATAGGAAAAATGTATATAAAACATGATGATGCCGAAAATGCCCTGAAATGGTATACAGAGGCTATGGAAAAACATGAAAACTATGCCGATGCCGCCGCAGGTGCGGCAATTGCCAACCTTATGCTTCACAATTTCGAGGAGGCTGACAGACTTTACCGCACTGCACTGCTTAACAGAGTAAAAGATATCATCGGCTTTACCGAATATTATAAGGAAATTAAAAATGCTGTGTGCATGAATAAGGATAAGGAGGGTTAATGTGTATAAGGCTTTGTATCGCAAATGGCGGCCGCTTACCTTTGATGATGTAATTTCGCAGGAACATATAACCGATACACTCAAAAATCAGATAAAAAACAATAAAACTGCCCATGCCTACCTTTTTACAGGTTCAAGAGGTACGGGAAAAACTACCTGCGCCAGAATACTCGCAAAGGCGGTAAACTGTCCGAATATGCGTGACGGAAACCCCTGCCTTGAATGTGAAATATGCCGTGAAGCTGATGACGGCTCTCTCACCGATATAATCGAAATAGATGCTGCTTCAAACAACAGCGTTGATGATATCCGTGATTTGCGTGACGGGGCAGTGTATTCTCCCGAAAAATGTGCATATAAAATATATATCATAGATGAAGTGCATATGCTCTCTCCGAGTGCTTTCAATGCATTTCTCAAAATTATGGAAGAACCACCCGATTATGTGAAATTCATACTCGCAACTACTGAAATCCATAAAGTGCCTGCCACTATTTTATCAAGGTGTCAGAGATATGATTTCCGCAGGATAAGACAGGAGGATATCGCTAAAAGACTTGAATATATCGCCTCACAGGAAAATCTTAACCTCACCGCAGACGGTGCGGCTATGATTGCAAAAATAGCTGACGGCGGTATGCGTGATGCTGTTTCGCTTCTCGACCAGTGTGCGGTATATGGTGAGAATATAGACTCAAAAATCGTTTCAGATGCCGCAGGTATAGCGGGAAATGAATATCTTTACAGTCTCCTTGAAGCGGTAACGGATTCGGATACTCCAAAGGCTCTGAGCATTACAGGCGATTTGTACGATATGTCCAAAGACCTTACAAGACTCTGCGAGGAGCTTATCATGCAGATGAGAAATATCATGCTTCTGAAAGTTTCTCCGCAGACTGCGGAAAGTCTTATAATCTGTATGCCCGATGAACTTGCAAAATTAAAGCAAATTTCCGAAAAATCAGACCTAACAGCCGTTATGCAGAAACTTGAATCCCTGCAAAAATGCCGTGAAAGAATGAGAAATGTCCTCAATAAACGTGTCGAGTTTGAAATGTGCCTGATAAGACTTTGCGGAAATATATGCGAAACTTCTCACGAAACTATTGACAATTCGGAAATTTATGATAAAATAAAATCATTGGAGGAAAGAATTAACCAGACTGCAAACGTTCAGAAAAATGTCAGGAGAGAGGTTCTTACAGCTTCCGCTCCTGTTACCGAAAATACACCCGAACCTACTGTTAAGATTGATATTAAAAATGTCAGGGAAGATGAACTCACTCCATGCACCCAATGGGACGAAATATTGCAGCGTTTCATGAAAGCAAGACCTTCTATGGCAGGCTCTCTTGACGGCTCATATGCAAGCACAAAGGGCAATGTCATGATAATCTTTACCCCGAACAGATTTTTTATTCCTCTTCTTAAAAATGACAAGGAAAGCGCAATTGCACTCAGCAGAACAGTCTATGAAGTCCTCGGTCAGAAATTCCGCATAGCAGGAAGATGTACCACTACTGAGGAAGAACAGAAAAATATGGTCGAAAGACTTATAAACAAAGCTAAAAACAGCAATATTGAAACGGCTGTTGATAATAATATATAATAAACCCAAAGGAGTAATTAAAATGAAAGCAAGAATACCTAAGAACGTCAATGGCGGCGGCGCACAGAATATGAATCAGATGATTAAACAGGCTCAGAAAATGCAGGACCAGATTACTGAGCTTCAGGACGACATCGAATCAAGAGATTTCTCTGCAACCGCAGGCGGCGGTGCTGTTGAGGTAGTTCTCACAGGTAAGAAAACTATAAAGTCTCTCACTCTTAAACCCGAAGTCGTTGACCCCGAAGATATAGAAATGCTTCAGGATTTGATTATAAGTGCAGTCAATGAGGCTGTAAACAATATCGAAACTACTACCGAAACAGAAATGAGCAAGATTACAGGAGGCGTTTCCCTCCCCGGTCTGTTTTAATGGCTGACCATAACGCACTTCCGCTTGTAATACTCACGGAAAAATTTGCCGCCCTCCCCGGAATCGGCATGAAATCCGCCCAGCGTCTTGCCTATCATGTCATGAATATGGATATGGCAGAAGTTGAAAGCTTCGCAAAAGCTCTCACAGATGCAAAAAAAAATGTCCATTGCTGTAAAATATGCCAGAACCTCACCGAAAGAGATGTATGCCCCATTTGCAGCGATGACAGCAGAGACAAGAGTATTATATGCGTTGTCGAATCTCCGAAAGACGTTTCAGCTTTTGAAAGAACAAGAGAATTTACAGGTGTATACCATGTGCTTCACGGACTTATTTCGCCTATGGACGGAATTATGCCCGACAGTCTCAAAGTAAAGGAACTGCTTGCAAGAATAAGTCAGGGCGGTGTAAGTGAAGTCATAATGGCTACAAATCCCACTGTCGAGGGTGATGCTACTGCCATGTATATAGCAGGACTTCTCAAACCAATCGGAATCAAAGTCACACGCCTTGCATTTGGTCTGCCTGTTGGCGGAATACTTGAATATGCTGACGAAATAACTTTGTTTAAGGCTCTTGAAAACAGAAACGATATGTAAAATCTGTTACAGATATTGAAAATGCTGTCTTTACAGCAAAATATAAAAGCAGGAGGATACTCTGTTATGAGGTGTCCTCCTGTTTTTTTGTATAATACAGGTAAAAAATTAAGGAATATTTTATTTTTATTTGCAGATAATATAAACACAGGAAAATTATATTTTTCTTTTTAACAGGAGGATAAATTACAGATATGAAAGCTACGGGTATTGTGAGAAGAATTGACGACCTCGGCAGAGTGGTCATTCCAAAGGAGATAAGGCGCACTATGCGTATCCGTGAGGGCCACCCGTCACAGACATCATTTACACAGGAGTATGCTTTCTATAATGCTATGAGGGATATAGCTGAAAGGCTGCATATTGATACAAAGTGAGCAGATTAAAAGTTTTTTTTGAAATATTCTTCAGGAGTAATTCCTCCTTTTGTAGAAGCATAGGCATAATATGCAAGAATTAGCGAGGCATCATTAGAGTCTATTCGCCCATCGTTATTTACATCACATTTTTTAATTTCTTTTTCATCTATACTTTTACCTGTAGAAGATTGGGAATAGTAAACAAGAACTTTTGATGCATCATTAGAATTAATTAATTTATCACCGTCAACATCGCCGATTATGCCAATATCTCTGTTTTTATTGATGAAAAATATTGTTGTTGGAATTATGAAAATCAAAGAAATAATCATTATCAGAGCTTTAACATATTTTTGTGTGTGAGGTGCAGTATTTTCAGAGTTATTCTCAGGTTCGTCAATGTTTTTTTCGTCATCGGACGGCTCGGATATTTCTGTTGTAATATTCACAGGTTCGTCATTGGTTTTTTCGTCATCGGACGGCTCGGATATTTCTGTTGTAATATTCTCAGGTTCGTCAATGGTTTTTTCGTCATCGGACGGCACGGATATTTCTGTTGTAATATTCTCAGGTTCGTTACTGTTTTTTTCGTCATCGGACGGCTCGGATATTTCTGTTGTAATATTCTTAGGTTCGTCATCGGTTTTTTCGTCATCGGACGGCACGGATATTTCTGTTGTAATATTCTCAGGTTCGTCATCGGTTTTTTCGTCATCAGTTGGTACAGATGTTTCTTTTATAATTTCATCTGTTTCATCATTTTGCTCTGATAAAATATAAAGGCAGAAATCAGAATTATCCTCATTGTATTTGCTGTTAAATCTGTCATCTGAAAAATTGTCGGGCAGTTGGCATATTTTTTTAGCGTTGCCGTAAATACTGAGATTTTTTTCATCAAATGAATTTTTTACAAACAGCAGTTTTACAGATTCTGATTTTTCGTCATTATATCTTGTTCCGCAAAATCTGTATACTGAGTGTTCATCATCACAGACAAGGTCGCCCGAAATATGATATGTATAACCGTCCGCAGCTGTTATTTTATTCAATTTGTATCATCTCCGCCTTGATTTTCCTCGGCTGTCATATCTTTATTACTGTCATTGAGATACTCATCAAGTTTTTCAAAATTCTTTAATGTGGGATTTACCAGATTTTCGCAGATATTTTTGAATACGTCCTCAAAATCCGAGACTTTTTCGGTAATGAGTTCAGATACATCTTTGTATTTTTCCGCACCTAATCCTTCGTATTCTTTCAGAAAGTCTTTATTGTACTGTTCAAAGTCCTCTTTTATGCGTTTGAAGTCATTGACGTACTGTGTTCCTTTGTCTGCAAAATCTTTTAAAGCCTGAGTGTTCACAAGTTCAAATGCCATTTTTCTGTTCCTTTCTTACGCTTTTTATTTTCTTTAATTCGGCTGAATCGACCTGATAGATATATGCGTCATTTTCTTCGCACAAGCCGAACTGTTCTTTCAGGTCTTTTATATCCATTTCGCTGAACACAGTCCTTTTTCCACGGTCATAGACAAATTCTGCAATATCATCAAGCAGGACGGCTGTATCAAGACATTGGTTGAAATTGTTCTGTACATCACTGCTTGCAATTCTCTGTGCATCGGTAAAGAAGATATACAGGTCAAGTTCTTCTGCAATTGTTTTCAGCAAAGGGAGAATATCGCCTGTAAAAACATTGGCTTGTATGCTGTTTGAAAAAAATTCTCTTGATTGCAGGACAAATTCACATTTGCTTTCAGGTTCGGTCTTGTCGCTGAAAAAACTTCTGTATTTATTCGGCATTACTGCGTCAAGGACAAAAGACTGTGAATTTGAATAACGTTTTTCGTCTTTTAAATTAAATAAACGGGTATGTATATAGTGTATAAACTGTTGCAGAACGGATAATTTATGTTCAAAGGTATCGCCATTGTCGTTCTGGTCATCGAGTGAAATTCTTTCCAAAAAATAATTGTATTTTTCGACATTAATTTTCAGATTTTTATTGAGATTTTCAAGTCTTTTTCTTCCGTCATCGTACACAAAGATTTTATATTGATTTTCCACGAATTTTTCGAGAAGTCTTTCCAGAAACAGTTGTTTTTCTTCATTTCGTTTTCCATAAATTGCCCAGATTCTTGAATTTGAAAAATTTGTTGTTACGACTGTGCATTTTGTGTATTCCACGCCTATAACCACATCGTTTGCATTGGGTTCAATATTTTTATCGGCGACTGAAAATTTTTTGTAATTGCTTTCAGATGATTCATTGCCGTCCGTAAGCAGTAAAGGAAAGCGTGTAAATTTTTCCGTTGATTTGATATTGAAATCCGATATCATTTTGTCCATATGAAAAATTTGCAGTTCATAGGGAATATTCAGCGGATAGGAATTTACTCCCTGAGAGGTATTGTGTGTTACATTTGCATAGCCTCTGCCCGGGATATTTTTATTGCCGACAGCTTTTTTTGAAAAAACATTCAGATATTCTTCCGTTGAGAGGTTGAGGGCGATTTTCTGCGGAAAATAATTCATAATTGAAGAAATATTCCTTGTGGAACTTCCCGTCAGCACAATGCTTATTCCCTTTGTGATACCGTCCCTTGCTGTTTTTATGATGATATCAAGATATTTTTCATTGCGTTTTATATCGAGAAAGGAGTTTATATTATCTATAATCAAAGTAGTATGCGGAACGTTTTTATCGGTTTTGTAAAACGGATTGCCTGTTAAATTCTTTACGTTCTGGCGGTATTGATTTTCAATGTTATAGAAAACTCTTTTGATATATTCTTCGTTTGAAAAGTCATAATGAGCCTTTACAAGCGGAAAGTCCTTGTATTCTTTAAGAGAATCCGTGGAATCCAGAATATATATATTTTCGTTTATGAGAGGTTCAGGCGGTTTTTCGTGATTTTCGAGTTGTCGGTGTATTTCGGTTATGAGAACTTTAAGAAAATTGCTTTTTCCGCTTCCTGCACTTCCAATCAATAATATATTTGACTGAAACAAATCGACCTTAAAAAACGGCTGTTCCTGAATTATCGGAATGTCCATTTTGCCCAGTGTACATAACAGTTGTCTGTTTTTTTCACTCACTGATATTCACCTCTTTTGCTTTTGTCGGGAATATATCGCTGTATTCAATAACATTTTCCAGCAGTTTCGGGAAAACATCATCGGGCTTGCGATAGTATTTCTGTCCCTGTTTATTTTCTTCTGCAATTTTGTTTATGGCACTTATAACGGCGTTAAGCTGGGTATTATCTTTTTTAAGGCTGTCCGTTTCATGTTTCAGTTCGGGCTTGTCGAGATATGAATCATAGAATATGGTATGTTCTCCGCAGGTATTCAGTTGAGTGATTACTGTCTGAGATTCTGAAATTTTTTCCATATTTTCGCTTGCATAGCCTGACTGAAAATACTTGTATGTACTTCCCGAACCAACCAGAAAATAACCTCTTCCCTTCGGCATATCCGAATAATAAGCATCTGTTCTTCCGTCAAGCATTTCTTTTGAAGCACTTTTTGTTGCAACTTTAAGACAGATACGGGCATTTGTATTTATTCTTATGTCATCGGTAATAGCGTTTTCTATATTCTGGGATACTAAAATCATATGCAGTCCGAGGGTTCTTCCTATTCTTGCTATTGAAGTGATTTCGCCGATGTAATTTGTATCGGTTTCGTTTCCGAAGCGTTTGAGTTCGGTAAACTCATCTACAACAAAGACCAGATGTCCGAGAACGGGGGGCTTTCTGCCATTTGATTTAAGTTCTTCAAATTTTTTCTGCTGAACGGCACTGAGTTCGGAAAGTTTTTTAGCTGTATTCAGTTTGTTTTCGGCTTGGTCAGATTCGCTGTTTTTTGAAACTTCGTCCAGAAGTTCTGTAATTTTTTGTTCTGTTTTGATGTAAACGTCCAGCTTGTCAACGCCGTAGTCTTCAAATATGCTTTCTCTGCGTTTGATTTCGGATTTGAGAAGTTCAAGAAAGCGTTTAAGCACATAAACGGAAGAAAAACCGTCTTTCTGACCCGAAACATTGTCCACTGTTGCAACACAGTGCGGTAAATCTTTAAGTCGTCCCGCAAAGCTGTTGCCTTTCATGTCAACGAGCATAAGATTGAGGTGCTGAGGAGAAAAACGCATACACAGTCCTATGAGGTAAGTCAGCATTGTTTCTGATTTGCCTGAGCCTGTAGTTCCTGCAACAAGCATATGAGGACCGTCCTTGTCTTCATGCAGGTCGAGACAGACAATTTCGCTTTCGCCTTTTCCTATTGGTACAGAGAGGGTTTTTGTGACATCGTTTTCTTCTTTTTTCCACTGTTTTTTTATATATTCTGCTATTGATTCCGTGCTGACTTTTTCTTCCGAATTGAAATACAGTTCAAACAAATTGACCTTATCGGGAACAGAGCCACGTTCCTGTATATGCAGACTGTAAAGAGTGCTGAGTTGTGAAAACGCCTTGTCATATTCTTTTTTGATTGAATCATCATTTTTGAAAATATATCTGTTTTCAAAACACTGTTCGTCTGTTGTTCTGTTTCTGTATTTAATTTGATTATGGAATTTTATTGTGCCGTAATAATCGTCATCGTTGCATATATACAGGTTTTCTTTTTTATTATCTTCGTTTTTTGTCACACATTCAAGGACAATTCCGCAGTATTGAGGGAGAAGTTCCTTATAGTTCACAGCGAATATAAAAGTAAGACCGTTTTTATTTACATACTGTTCTCCCTGTTTAGGCGGAACGGGGAGATATCTTGAAAAAGCCTTGTCTTTCAGTTTGTAGTCATACTCGAATATACATACAATCTGCTGATATTTGTCCGAAAATGTTTCTTTTTCCTCATCTTGTGACTGCTGTTCAGCCATGCGGTTATTCATTATTGTTTCAAGCCGTGAGAACATCTTGCCTGCGCTTTCTTCATTGAAAGCAAATTGTGACATATCGTTGAACAATTCATTGAAGTGTGGGAGACAGCGATAATGACTGATACGTTTTTCCTGTTTGGTTTTGTTATTTTCAGGTTCTGCAAAAAGCACGAATTGAAGGTCCTGTGGTTTATGGTTACATACAAGTTCCAGAACGATATGGTCAATAAGGCGTGTCTGTACATCTTGGTAATTGAAGCTTACACAGCCCAATGCTCCGCAGTTTTTAAAATCAACAATCAGTGCAGGGTATTTATATTCACAATTATCATTGTTTTCACCGTCATTTCGGGGGATTTTTATTTCCTTCAAAAAACGGTATCTGTCTGTTGCAAGATATTCTGACAATTCATTCAAATATCTGTAATCATAATGTTTATTTCCCTGTTTTTTTATCAGTATGTCTGATTTAAGATACTCTGACAGTCTGCCGATGAAATTTTTTGTTTTGCCGTCATCGCTGTTGCGGTTTGGTTTTTCAAGATTAATTTTTATTTTATTGTCCTCATCAGTGTAGAAAGTAACACCGAGGTCTATTTCATCTTTGAAATCATGCTGAATCTTAAAAACAGAAGCTACCTGACGGGAATTTCCGAGCCTTAAATTCATAAAATCAAAGTCATTTACAGAATGTGAAAACAGAGGAATATTCAGTGAATTGATATTTTTGATAAGATTTTCGACAGAGGGAAAACAGTCGTCAAGGTATTCAACGTCCTGTTCCTGATACATTTCTATTTTTTTGCAGATACGTTCCAGATAATTTTCATAGTTTGATTTCCATGTTTTTCTTGATTTTTTAAAATTATACTTGGTTATAAAATGCCTGCATATCTGAGCAGCGATAGTACCTGCAAAAGAGCAGTACATAAACATAATCATTCCTGCCGAGGCTTCGGGAATAAGAAATGCACGCAGTCCGTACATTACACCGAGGGACAGTGCGCTTGGAACGAGAGTGACAAAAATATTATTATTGGGTGGCTGGGGAGGTTTTCCTGACGGGAGAATATTTACTGTTGTTTCTTCAATTTCGGTTATAAATCTGGTGGAGATATTATACATCATTGTCCTTTTGTTAATATCTTCTTCGCTGTCGTATCTTTTGTTGAAAAGCTGATTTGTCAGTCTGGTTGCCTCAAAAAAACGGTCTGTTTCTTCATTCTGACTGAGGATAGTACCTGTTACGAATCCGAGTTCACGCAGACTTTTTTCATCATCTTCTTCAATTGCGGATTTTATTTTAAAAGACAGTTTCCAGTTATCGGGGGCTTTTATATTTTTCTTTTCAAGTCCTGTTTTTATGCCTTCTTTCAGGCGTTTATAGCTGATATTGCTGTCTGTTTTCAGGACGAACTGTTCTGAATTTATTTTCACAATAATAAGTATTTCGTTATTCTTCATTATATTTACCCATGTCCTTTATAATTGCATTTTTCAATTTTTCCAATGTATCTGAAAAGTCAAGGTCAGGCAGGCGGAAGTTTTTCTTTTTGACGGGCGGTATATTAATATCTGTTCTTAATTTCGGCAGACTTGCTTTCGGAATGTCGTTTAATTTTATTCCGTTGCAGAAATTTGTGTCAATTTTTATATCCTGATAAGTTGTTTTTGAGATTTCGGGCATAGGCTTTAATTCTACTGTATGGAAGTTATTTTTAAAATTTATTTTTTCAAAATCAATTGCTGATGTTTTTAAAACGGGCAATGTTATATTCTGATTTGGTGTTTTGAATTGTACAGGTTTATTTTTGTAAAGATTTATATTTGCGGTAGCTGTTTTTATGGAAACATCGGGGACTTTATTGCTGTAAATTTTGGAACTGAATACGGGCGGAGTTACTTTTTTGATTTCGGTTTTTTTGTAATACGGTACGGGAATTTTTACATTATCGGGAAATATTTTTGAATTTATATTTGCGGTAGCTGTTTTTATGGAAACGTCAATATTTTTATGGCTGTAAATTTGCGAGCCGAATACAGGCGGAGTTACTTTTTTGATTTTTTTATATTCAACAGGGGCAAATTTTAAAATATCGGGCTTTTTCGGCAGTAATGCAATAATGGCAGATGTTTCGGGAAAACTGATTTTATAACGGATTTTTTTGACAGGTTCTTCTGAAAGGGTGAGCAGTTCTTTTTGTTCTCTGAAAGTTTGAAGCAATTTTTTTATGCGTTCACGTTTATAGGATTTTATATGTGCGTCAAGCTGTTGTGGGTATTTCATAATATTTTTCTCCTTTAACGAACACTATACGGAAAATCTGCACACCTCGGAAAGCTGTGCAGATTTGTTTAAAATTATTTTTATTATAAAAATCAGTTTTTCTGACCGTTATCCTGCAACGCCTGTGCCAGACCCGTGTCATACTTTTCAATAAGATTTCGGTTTACCTCAATGATAATTGCAATTTGTTTAGCCATTTCCGGCAGGGTTGTACAAAGCACATAAGCGAGTTTGCCTTCCTTGTCAGTTCCCTGATTTTCCGCACTTCCTATTTTTTCCATTACGACTTCTTTTGTATTGCCTGAAAAAGTTGAAAAAACGGTATTCAGTTCATTGATTAATTCAACGCCCTTGTCATAAAGTGATTTTGCAAGACCGTTGTAATTTCCGTCACCTGCCATTTTTATTTCGGAAGTGGCATTTTCGCCCTCACCGCTGACTTCAATCGTAATATCTCCGCATATTGTGAGTTCCGCATTTTTCAAGGCATCATTTCTTGCTGAAATAGGCATAATAAATCATTCCTTTCTTATATCAGTTCTGGTTTCCGCCGAATCTTTGGTTAGTATTTCTCAGTGATGCATTCAGTGATTCCTCAGCGGTTAAAATCTGTTTTTCGATACTTCTGAAAAGACCCTGTTCGCCTGCATAGGCATCGCAGATATTTTTTACCATATTTTTCATCTGTTCAATATTGCTGTTGCAGGCAACATAGAACTGTTCTGCACCGTCACCGCTGTAATCGGTTTTAAGTCCGTCAATAACTCCCTGAATCTGTGTAATTATTCCGTTTGCAGCCTCCTGAAACAGTGCGACTTTCTGTATTGCTGTATCGCACTCTCTGTCGAGGGCAACCTTGCCCTCGGGACCCATTGGGTTTGTAAAATCAGCCATAAATTATTCCTCCGTTTTCTGGTTCATATTTTTTATGCTTATAATAAGTTCGTTATACTCCGCAAAAACTCTGTCATAGTATGTATTTGCAGGATATTCCGAATGATTTGCTTCTCCTATGAGAATATGCAGGGTATCCGACATATGTTCAAGAACTTTGTCCATACTTTCAAGCGGTTTAATCAAATCTTCTTTTCCTATAAATTCAATCTGTTTTCCTGTTTCGCATTTCAGTGCATTGGCTATATTGTCAAACAGGGTTGAAAGATTTTCTTTAAGTTCATTGTTTCTTTTTCTGAGGTCAGCCATTTTCTGTGCAGTTTCCCTCATTTTATCCTCATTAATTTTTATCATTCCGATTCACTCTTTTCTTTTTCCAGAAGCTGTGTGAAGAAGGGTCTGCTTTGAGAAGGTAATCTTTCAATCATATTTTCGGCATCTTCAAATCTTCCCAAATCAATCAGACAGCGGATTTCATAGGGCATGGCGAGGAGGTCATCGGGATTTTCGAGCCTTTGATTTTTCCAGTAGCCGACAGCGTTTTCATAGTTCTTTTTCCAGTTTTCCTGATTAAGAAGTTTTTTACATCTGAGAGCGTAGTATTTGCCGAGATAGTTGTTGCTGATATTTTTCGACCCTTGCAGTCTTTCAGCGGATTTGAGCATATTTTCGTAGTCACCGCTGAGTTCATATGCAGAAATTTCAAGTCCCCATATAATTTCCTTTTGATGTATGTCAAGGCTGTACTGCGGG
>ODAI011689897.1_pt1 | contig 14874 bp, 8 predicted proteins | sample 1539321 | NCBI WGS metagenome assembly ODAI01 (sample SAMN02144231, study PRJEB22623) | gut metagenome | biome: sheep rumen | host: Ovis aries | place: New Zealand
CGGCAAGACATATTCTATGGTATCTCGAGTGGCATTTCTATGCAATAAAAGAAAGAATAGCATTACGAGTATCGAGGATGAACTTGCAATGGTTACCTTTACAAACGATGCTGCAATCAATATGAAAGTCAGATTAAAGCAGATGTTTGTTAATTATTCTGGGCATATATAAGAAGATCATTTCGTCTGACAAAAAAGAAGATTTCTTTTTAGCTCAAAGTCTGTCAGAAGAAGAGGTCAATTTGGGGTTACAGAGGGCAATGACGGCAATCCAAAAGGACTATGACTCATCAGGTGTTGATATTAGTACGGTTGTAATCCATGGATTGCATCAGTTCACTCCGATAGCCCTTCGCGCAATAGATGAATTGCAGAAATATAAGAATGTCATTCTTCTATTTAACTATCAGAAGCAATACAAAAATGTGTATCAGACTTGGTTTGATATTTATTCTGCATTTGACTGTAAAATTGTGGATTATGATCGCTCAGAATTCTCTCCGGTAGATACGACAAGCATTAGTTATAAAGGAAATGTTCTTGCCGATCAGCTTGGAAAACTTGTTAATGGACAGAAAAAGGAAATTGCTATAGATCAGCCATATGAAATCATAGAGTTTGATAATATGACTGAGTTTGCGGGATATGTGGCTGATATATTTGAAGAAGCCGAACGCAAAGATCCATCGAAACCGATGCATTATATGCGAGAGCAGATCTATGCTGCGAACAGTTCTGCAAATGATATTCTAAAAATTTACTTTCCTGAGCAGTTTGGCGAAAGACAGTTTCTAAATTATCCAATTGGACATTTCTTTATAGCTATCGCGAACATGTGGGATTCCGAGAATAATGAAATCCTGATTTCAGATATCAATGATATTCGGGAATGTCTCTGTGCTAATATTCTGGCCGAGGAATCACCAGGTGAGTTAGTATCGATTTTTAGCCGCATTCAGGCTCTGTTTGATGGGTGTTCGTCGATCAAACAGATGCGGAAGCGTCTAAAGTCACTACGGAAGAACATGAAATATCTTTCAGATTCGAAAGAACAGGAATATGTAAGCCATATTTCTTATTATGCGGTATCAAAGAATGACGTTGAAAAGATCGACCGTGCTTTGGAAGACCTGGAAGATATAGCATCGCACTTCTATGAAGACTTTGAGAAAAGGGCACATAATTTCAGGGAGTTTTACAGAAAGCTGAAGAACTATCTGCAGACCGATATTCTTGAGGATCGCGAATTGTCAGAAGAATTTGCAGATATTTTAAGGCGAGTACTAATGCGGTTGGAAGAAGTAGAGCACATAGATGCATCTGCTTCATTCGAGTGCTTGAAATCAACCATGTCCATATATCTTCTTCAGGAGACAAAGCCCGGGAAAAGTGCGAATTGGATAGTGCGGAATTTTGAACAAATTGATGGTGATATTTTGCGAAGCGGTCATGAAGATCCGAATATTATTTATCATTTTGCATGTTTGGAGGACGAAGATGTTGGAGCGATAAAGAAGGCAGCGTTTCCGTGGCCATTAGATGATGATTTCTTTGAAGTGGCACAGAATCCGGTAGACTGGAAGTACCAGGTATATGTGAAATGTTGCAATGAGTATAAAAATTTTAAGCGCTATGCGTTGATCTATGGCCTGGAATTTAATAGAGCCAAGTTTAAACTATCTTATGTGAAACGTGACGGTGATAAGGAGAGAGAACCTTATTATTTGCTAAAAATTTTGGGACTGAAGAAAACGAGATATTCCAGTTCAAAATCAAGCAGTAGGCTTGAAGACAGCTCAAAAATTCAAATAGCTGGCGGTGGCACGGGCAATTATGATCCCTATGATTATTATAGGTTTCGTATATGTAAGTATCGATTCCTTACAGAGACGTTGATTGAAAGTAATACCGTATATAAAGATAACTTCCTGCTTCTTAAGTATATGGAGGTTATGCTTGAGAACGCTCTTAAAGAGGATATGCAGGGGAAGCCAGTTAGTGAGGCAATAATAATACAGAAATTAAATGATGAGTACGATGAGTTAAAAAAATACTTTCCTTTTGCACAAAACGTCAATCGCATGGATGTAATCAACAATATTCGAAATAGATTGATTAATGGAAAGGCAAAGAAGTTTTCTGTTTTATCTGCAGAAGAACGCCGACATATGATGATACGCGAACTTTTTATTCACAGAAAACTCGAGAATGCAAAGAATGTTGGTGTGGATATCATGCAAGATAAATTTCCAAATGTGAATTCGGAACAGATAAGAACAGAGTTAGCAGAAGAAAGGCTAAATAATACTGATTATACGGCCAATGTTGATGCATGGTGCCAATTCTGTTCAAACAGAGAGTTGTGCACAGCCTTCTATTGCGGACCCAGAGATTGATTGGAGTGATTTTATGCTGATAGAAAAAATGTATGTACGCTGCCCTGCTGACAAAGAGAGCATGTCTGATCCAAGAGTATTTGTATGCGGACAAATCACAAAAGTAGATAGTTTTAAAAAGACTGTTAGGGTGAGAATATATGATCCGTTTTCTCATTTGCTGTTTTTTGAAAATCTTCCTAAAGGTGAGATTGAGCTTTCAGAAAGCATAGTTCAACGCTGTACATTTTTCTTGGGTTCAGAAGTGGTTTTTAGGACTCGTCAATGCAAGGTTCTATCATGTATAAAAGCGAAGGATGGTTTTTATTACTATTATCTGCAAGATATTGATAGTAAAGAAGTTTTTAGGCAATGTGAAAAAAACATTATTGCTGCTTTTAATAATGGAAAAATTAATCCCGCAGAGCAATTAAAGAAGTACGAATTCCAGAATCCATGCTGGTTTTTGGGGCATTCTGTTGTCTCTAAAAGTATGAATATACTGGATAATTCTATTTATGGATTTAAGGAATTAGCAGGATCAAAGATTTACTTATTGCCGCACCAGGTCAACTCAATTATGAGATGCTTACAAGAGGAACCCTGTCGCTATATGCTGGCAGATGAAGTAGGCATGGGGAAAACTATTGAAGCAATCTCCGTCTTCAAGATATATATGCAGGATCGAAGTAATAAAACAGCGTTGATTATTGTTCCTGAAACATTAAAGGAGCAATGGATAACGGAACTGTTTTTGAAGTTTAATATTGAGCAAGGGGAAGATAAGAATCATAACATCGTAATTGTCAAGTCCATCAATGAGCTCAACGGATCAGATCTGCTTTTGAATAGGGACTTTGTCATTATTGATGAAGTGCATAGATATCTGACAGATGAAAATCTGTATGCAGCTTTACATGATATTAGTAAAAAGACTAGAAACATATTATTATTAAGCGCCACTCCTGTGCAACAGAGACGGGAGGAGTATCTTAGTTTGTTGAGACTCCTTCTGCCTGATAAATATGATGCATTTTCAGTGGAGCAGTTTGATGAATTAATTAAAAAGCAGAGCCATATTATTCAAAAAACAGCATTGATTTTAGATGATTTAAGCGATTTTGAAGAAGAAATTGAGGCTGTGCGTATCAAAAAGGAAGATCCTCATGACTCTGAAGATTGTCAAGATCTTTATGAAGAGATTCATGATGGCCTCGAAGAAATCTGTGATGATCTCGATGATGAACGCCTAAGTGCTTTGTTTGATAAAATTGAGTTTGAAACAGAAGATCTGGGCGTTTACACCATCAAGGTGGTCATATCATATATATGTAGTAATTATCAAATTGAAAGTAATATTATCAGAAATCGAAGAAAACTATTAGAAGCTGCAGAGGATGACGAGCGGTTATTGCCTAGTCGTGAATTAGAGACACGAACCTATGAATTGGACAATGATAAGAATGCTTATGAGGCATTAACGTATGAATTGTTAAGTAACTGGATTCTGGAGAAAACAAAAGAAGACACTCAGTCCATAGAGAGATATATACGTCCCCTTTTATGTGCGTTTTTTAGCTCTCCTTGGGCATTTGAAGACGAACTTCATTTGATCGAAAAGCTTGGAGTTCGGATGGATCAGGAACTGGTTGCCAATGCTCAACGTTGGATGAGCTTTGAAAAGAATATTATCGACCATGTTGCCGATGTGATCGATGATCCGGATAAATATGACGATTTTTATTCTACAAGATTGATAACAATTCTTAACACACTTTACGATGACCTATACGATCAAAAGATTGTCTTATTTACAAACTATAAAGGAACTTTTGATGCATATCGATTGGCGCTTTGTAAGCTGTTCCCGGAAGAAGAAGTGAGCTTCTTTGGCGATGGAATGAAAAAAGATGAAATCGAATTAAATGCATATCGTTTCCAAAATGATCCCACCTGCAGATTAATGCTATGTGATTACACTGGTGGAGAGGGAAGAAATTTCCAGTGTGCAGACTATATCATTCATATTGATCTGCCATGGGATGCAAATATGATTGAGCAGAGAATTGGACGACTGGATAGGTTGGAAAGAGATCCAGCACGGCCAATCGTGCATTCAGTGGTCGTTTATGCTCAAGATACCTTTGAGGAAGCATTATTTAAGTTCTGGGACGAAGGTCTGAAGATATTTACGCAATCTCTGAGTGGTATGGAAATAATTATGAAGGATATTAATCGAGAGATTGTGACAGCCATTCAGCAGGATTTTAAATTTGGATTATTCAACAAAATACCAAATATTATAAAACTGGCAGATGAAATGCGTTCAACGGTTAGAAAAGAACAGAATTTTGATGCGGCAGGCTTTATCTATCGCCCGATGTATAATGAATTGAAACGGCTGATTGATTACTATGCTCAGAATGAGAACGAATTATTTGCCAGTACTATGACCAACTGGGCAAGTCTGGCCGGTTTTCACGGAACATCTAATAAAAAAGGCGTGATTACCTATTCGGCACATTCTTTTGTTCCGAAGTCTGCAATCAATGCTTTGTTGATTCCGCCTAAGTGGAATGACTATATTCATTCTGCACAGAATACCTTTACGAATCAAGTTCAAAGTGCATATAACAAGACGAAAGCCATCAAAAATGTTGAAGGCTCAATAAGGGGAACGTTTATCAGAAAACAGGCAATAGAAAATGATTATCTTCATTTCTTTGCTCCAGGTGATGCGGTATTCGACTGTATTGTTGAAAATGCCCTGCATTCATGTAAGGGACAAGCCAGTGCATTCGCATTCCCGTCAGCTATTGATTGGACTGGAATCATATTCACTTGGTCACTGTCACCCAATATTGATTATCTTATGAATAACGGGGTGTCTGTATATGCGATGAGTCCTTATAGAAATTATTTGATGTCTGAACAGGTGGTGGTGCCCATTGAAATTCGAAATGACGATGAAGTTGACGATAGTCAGGTTGTTCATGAATATGCAAAGTTAATTGAATCGGGATTCAAACCAAAGAATGTCGTACATATAGGAAAAAGAAGTAACTCTCCGGGCTTTATGAAAGGTATTATAACCGGCCCAACAAACATAAACTGGTTTCGTAAAGAATATTCGGAAGAAAACTGGAGCGAATTGGTTGACGGTGCGAAGAAAGCTTCATCAGAAAAAGCATTAAATACTATTAAACGGCGATCAAATATCCGTGGTGCCAGGGAAGAAATGGAAAGAACACTTTCTGCCAGAGCAGCGAACGCGGAATATTTTGGTATATCTGATGAAGGACTTGAAGAGTTAAAGCATACACAGGACATTATTCTAAATGCAATCAGAAGGCCAAAGCTTGTTTTGGAGTCGGCGGCATTTGTTTGGATGGTAAAGAGAGACGATGAATAAAGAAACAATTATTGAACAAATGCAACGATATCTCGATGGAGATATCCTCGATCCATCATTTGATATTACAGCGGAGATGGATGATTTACAGGCATTTTATTGCAGAACAGCAAAGCGTCTAGTAATTGCCTATGAATTGCAAAGGGATAATTCTGATTATCAGGATGATTTTCTGATGGCATTACGAGATTTCCTTCTTGTGTTTGAAACTTCGCTGACAATAAAGAGTGTTGAAATTGCAGATGAAAACTCATATGCCATTAAGAAGAATAATGATACAGGAAAATACTTCGCAACTTTCCAATTCCCCGAAGGGGTTTCCACTGAACTTGCAGAGCAGGCATTCATGCGGAATCTCTCTGTTGAATATTCCAGAAAGAAAGAGTATAACCTGACAACGGATTCCTTGATTTATTCTGTTACTGGCTTTAAACAATTCAAAACAATGTCACAAAAGCTGGCAGTATATGGAGCTTTAAATACACCCGAAGGCTATACAACTCTGGTGTCTCTTCCTACTGGAGGCGGGAAAAGCTTGATTACACAGATGATGGCATATCAATCAGATGGTCTTACCATAGTGGTTGTGCCAACTGTGTCTCTGGCAGATGATCAATTGATTGCGGCCAAGCAAATTATAAAGAGGAGTACTGTTGACCAGGAAATCTTTTCTTATCGGAGCGGAATTCCTGTTGCTCCCATCATGGCGGCGATTCAGAACAAGACAGCGCGCCTGTTGTTTATTTCGCCGGAAGCGTTGATGAATAATCAGGCTTTCGACAATATCATTAAAGTGGCAAATAAGCAGCATTATATGAAGAATATTGTAATAGATGAGGCGCACATCGTTGTTGACTGGGGAGCATCTTTCCGTGTGGATTATCAGTGCCTTGAAGCGTGGCGAAAGAGATTACTGCTGACGAATCCCAGCATACGAACGATACTGTTATCGGCTACATTTGAGAATAAATGTATAGGTGTTCTAAAAAAATTGTTTTCCGATGGAACCAGATGGATTGAAGTAAGATGTGATGCATTAAGGCATGAACCTCGATATATTCTCCTGAAGGAAAAAGGATACAAGAATAAGGACAAAAAAACGATTGAGTTAGTTCGTAAACTGCCCCATCCCATGATTATTTATGTAGCAAGACCGGACGATGCGGAACGAATAAAAGCTTTGCTTGCCGACAATGGAATTAGAAATGTTTGTACATACACCGGCTTAACAAACAATGATCTACGAGAGCAATTACTTAAAAACTGGAAGGCAAACCAATTTGAAATTATGGTGGCTACGTCTGCGTTCGGTGTCGGTGTCGATAAACCTGATGTTAGAACAGTGTTGCATCTATACATTCCGCAAAATCCGAATGCATATTATCAGGAATTAGGCCGGGGTGGACGGGATCAGCTTCCCTGTCTGAGTGTTATGTGTACATATGCTGATGATATAAAGTTCGCTTTTCAGAGAATTAGTAAGCGTGTTATGACGACTGAGAAAATCATTGGCCGATGGGATAGCATGTACAATAATAAGAGTTCAATCAGAGATGGAGCTATCGTGCATATAAACACTGCCATCAGACCTAATTATCATGATAAAGATGAATGGGATGATCGGCCGGTATCTGATGCAGATATGAACTGGAACATCTATGTATTGCTCTTGTTCCGGCGTTATGACTTGATTGAAATCATTGATATTACAAATGATAACGGAATATATACTTTTTCAGTCAAGATTAAGGAAGATCTTCTGAGGAACAAAAGTGATGCACAAACAAATTTGCTTGATCAGATTCGTACTGAAGAATGGAATTACTATAATAATGCGTATCTGACTATGGATAAGGCCATAAAGGATAGTGAGAATAAATGCTGGTCAGAAATGTTTTTTGACACATATGACAGAGTATTTGAATACTGTGCTGGTTGTAACGCTCACAAAGATAGGAATATTGGAGATGCGCAGGCATTTCCACTTAAGAAAAGTATAAAGGGACCAAAGAGAGCCATTGAATTGGATCAAAAATTGATGTTTGAAACACAGGACGAACTGGCGATCTTCGCAAAGCGTGAAGAACGAATAAAAGTAATTAATTATCTTGAACAGAAGCGGCTTGGGTGCCTGGTAGCCACCTTACAGCAAATTCAGAACGTGGGATATTTTAATAGAGAAACAACAGGTAAACCAACGTATATAGTTGGACCGCTGGAAATAAAAGAACTATTAAAGAATAACAATTATTACTATATTTCTGGAGTGGTTGCAGTTCTATATCCGGATTACGAAGATGAAATATACGAAGTTTTCAAACTGGTCAATAAATATTTACGCCATAAAGCAGGCATACATGTTGTGCATATTTTGACTGAAAATACCTATTTCGATGTTGTTGGAAAGGGTATAGCAGATTTAATTGAGGGGCGAGTTGTAACAGCAGAAGTTTTGTGCTCGTAGACGAGGTACTGATATGTTTCAAAACAAAATGGTAACACCAGCCATTCCTGAACGTGTATACACGTTGTGCAAGATAGTTGAAAAAGGTGCGATATCCTCTGCCGAAATAAAGGAAAAAATGGAACCGGCCTATTTAAATCAAACGACCAGCTATTTTAGTGATTATCGAAATGCTGCAGAGGAATTACAGTTAATTACAATTACGGATAATGTATTATCACTGGGTGTCGATCCTTCTGTTCTTAAAAGCATGGATACAATGCGCTCTTATATAAATGGACAGCTAGTTCAGTTTAGCGAGGGGCAGTTCTATAAAGTTACTAAAGCTTATTATAATATGAGTGAAGGTATTCTGCATGGAGAACAAAATGTAGCAAATATGGCTTCTATAATGACATCTATGACAGGAATATCAGTTGATAGCATGGCAATGCGAGCATGGAGATTTTGGGCATCGTATCTTGGCTTCGGATATCTTCAAGATATGTTTGTCATTCCTAATGCAGATGTTTTTTTGCATGACATTATTGAGAAGGTTGGATTTGACAAAAATAAGAGGTATTCCATCACAGAGTTTTTGGAGAAATTACGTCCACATTCAGATATTATTATAGATCCGTCAAGCGGAAGTAAAACCTTTTCTTTTGGTGTCTCAAATGGTTTAAGGACGCTACAGGATGCAGGGTATATTAAAATGGAATACATTATGGATCAGGAGGACACATGGAACCTGTATCACATTAATGAATTAAGTGCAAATGAAACGGTTACCAATATGACCGTGCTAAAGTAGGAGGCAACCATGGATTTATCAATAGCTAAAGAAAGACTTGCGGCCGTTGTAAAACCTGATTCGATTACAGCTTCTCAGGGAGACTTTTTGGCAACGCATGTGGAGATAAAGAAGCTGGTGCTTCTTAATAAGTTTGAATTTGTCCCTACTGCTAAAAGATATACTTCAGAAGAAGATATTTATAAAAGGTTTATCGTCAATCCCTCGAACAGACATCAGTTTATTGTTGTATATGGGCAAAGTGGAACCGGTAAATCGCATTTGATTCGTTGGTTTGAAGCCCGTTATAGGACTGATCGGCCAGATGATGAAGTAGTTCTGTTTATTCGCCGAAGTGATAACACCTTGAAGGGTACAATCCGTCAACTGTTGGAAAAGCCAGAAGTACAGGATATTGGAAACAAAGAAATTATAAAACGTCTAGCAAATGCCTCTGCAGCTGTTCCAGAGGATAAGCTGAAGGATATGATTTATCACAATTTCATTATTGAAATCAATAATGATAATGATGAGCATGAAATCAAACTGAATAATATCAAAAGAAAACGCCTGGTGGCTTTTTTGAACAATGAGACGATTCATGATTATATGATGGAACCAGGCGGTCCGATTGAGAGAATTTATTCTAAAGTAGCAGAAAACTCTTTGGCAGATTTGGATACGATTGCACAGTTTAAGCCAGAGGATTTCATAGTCTCTGTTGATTTGTATGATGATATGTGGCAGGCTGGTGCCGATCCAAAAGCAGATAAAATGGCGAAGGCACTTATGGCAAATGATGCCATGGAGGATGCAAAGAAATTTAGTGATTACCTCAATCAGTTTGTTGAGATTGTTATTCAAAGGTGTGCTGGGATTGAACCGGGCGATTTTGAACAGGTATTCATGGATATTAGAAAAGAACTTTATCGCCTGGGAAAAAATCTGACTTTGTTTATCGAGGATGTAACTTCTTTTACCGGGGTGGATAATGCACTTTTGAATGCCTTGATGGAAGAACATAATGACAGGGATATCTGTAGACTGTCTTCGATTGTTGGTGGAACGAATGCGTATATAAACGACTGCTTTAGGCAAAATCACCGAGACCGTGTAACTCAATATGTTTATATTCCGGATGATGTATTCGACGAAAATGGAATATTTGAATTTGTGGGAAGATATGTAAACGCTATGTCTTTACCTGCAGCCGTGCTTTCTTCCTGGGTTGATGCAAAGGCACTTCCTGGCGAGTATCCGGTGCATGAAGTTGTTGAAGGTAAAAAATGGGAATACATTGAGATACCATATGGGAAAAAACTTTGCCTTTATCCTTTCAGCAAAAACAGTATACGGTATCTGTATAAAAATGAATTAACTCGAGGACATCAGACTCCGCGATATATCATCAGGGATATTATCGAACCTGTAGTGAGTGACTTGCTCTATAATGCCGCCAATTTCCCGAGCAAAAAGTATGCTATTGTGAATGTTAACACAACACTTAACTTTATGGTGCATAATCAGGTAAAGGATGAGGAGCAGGCAGATCGGGTATTCCGGTTTATGAGTATATGGGGGAATAATGAGGCAAAACAGTTTACATATGAAGACATAACATATATTGCCGGATTACCGATTTATGTATATGAGGAGTTGGGCCTTCCGGTTATCAATTTGCAGGAAACTGTTTCGACACCGGTTAATCCTAATCCAGCACCGATCCCCTCCAATCCAGATACTACTCCGGAGTCTGCTTCTGTTATACCACCTGACAAGCAAAAAAAGCTTGATGATGCAAATTCAAAACTGACACAATGGGCTAATGGAATGCCGATTAACCTTTCAACAACCGGTGGAGCAGAAGGCACTATACGTACAGCTCGAGAGGATATGGGCGATTTCCTGATGTCAGCGATTAACTGGCAGTCTGAAGGCGTATCGCTGGACAATGTTTCGAAAGTAAAGGCAGCAATCAGCGGTAAAGCTTCAAAGTATAAACTTGTAGCTTTGGAAAATCAGACAAAAGGAAATGGATACTATACTCTCCCTGCGACTTGGGATTCTCTGAATGTTATCAATGCCTTTATACGTTGGAGAGAATTCGGAAATCAAAGTTGGGAATATCCGGGTTCGGATTTCGATGTTTATCAGATTACATCATGGACATCAAGGATTAAAAAACAAATTGTTAAGGCTGTATCCCTTTATGATGATAAGACAGAAACAAAATATATAGAGGCTGCGATGACGGCTGAAATGTACCGATTGATTCTAAATGGGGAATATAGAGAAAAAACACTTGGCAATTTGACAGCTGAATATCTATTCTGTAATCATCAGGCGAAGAATAAAAACACCTGTCATTCAAATGAATGGAAATCTTTGCTTTCCGTAATGCAACAGAAGGGCGCTGATGCCATCAACCGGGAAACTGTACGACAGTATTTCAATATTCTGCAAGGAAGCGCTGCTGGATCTGTCGTGGTTTTGGATGCGATTAATCTTGCAAAAACGATCAGAAGGGTAAAGACAAGTAAACTGCGGATTCCGGATAATGATCTCCAGGCGGATGATAAGGTAAAGCTTCGAAAGGATACTTATTCGTTCCTAATGGATATCACAAGTCGAATTGATAGTGTTGCCCGAGCAGAAATCCAAGTCGCAAAAAAAGCAATTCAGCCAATCTACGACTGCTTTGATGATGACGACATTGAAGAAGAGGATATCGGTGCATTCCTTACCAAGGTCAACCAGTTTTATAAAGAAATCGATGATACGCAGATTAACATTAAAACAACTTCGACTGACAGTGTTAAGAAGGGGCTCAAGCAGATTGCAAAAGCAGTCGGTGACATTACTAAAGTATTAGATGAAGACGATCCACTCACCATACTTATGGCGTTTTCTGGAGATCCGATTGGGATTATTCAACCGCTGTTGGATTTAATCAATCAGGTGTCTCGAGATAGTATTGAGGCCGAGAAGCAGATTATTATCAGAAAGAATAATCTTGGGGAAGCAGGGTTCTGTGACGATGATGAGACCCATTATAGAGAAGAAATTTCAGTAATTGAAAGTGATTTTGAATTGTTAGGAGCGTTGCGGTGATGGGTATGATGATAGATGTTCTAAGTAAAAGAATTAAAGATATGAAGGATCTCCGTCAGCGTGAAGAACAAAAAGACAATAAGGTAGCGCAAGACGCTCTCGATCTACGGTATAAACTGCTGACGACTCAGATTCACTCTATGATGCTGGCATTGCAACATACAAAGGAGAATTTGCAGTTCCAATTAAGTGATGCTATATTGTCTGACTTAGAAAACCTGCTGACAGAACTGAAGGCTGTGATCCGGTCAGGCTTTGCAGAGAAAGAAGCTATTAATCAGGCTGAAACAGACTTTAAGAACATTCAGCAAAATATTAAAAAGGAGTGGTCCAAGCAATATTCGTTCCTAACAAACGCGACGATCAGTACATTGCAGGTAATATCCGGAATTGAGTCGGAACGTGTATCCAAGTGTCTGGAAGGAATTGCAAAGGGGGCTGCTTGGACAACGAACATCGGAGATTTCAAGACGATGGATCATAGCCTTTCAGACGCGAAAACTCTGATTAACGGACTTGGTCTGGATCAACAAATTATCGCATTTCTACAAAAGATGAATAATGGTAAAGCAACGGTAATTGATTTGGATGACAATGTATTGCGTTGGTTAAAAGAGGAATCCTTGGATAAGCGTGTAAAACTCTCATTTGTCGTTAGTAGTAAAAAATAATGGATCATCAAAGTTTAGTGGGGTTTGCCAAAGTTTTTTAGGGACAATCAGTGGGGGCAGGTTATAATAATCGCCTCAACCAGAAGGGTCTGTCGATAGGGACTTGTAGTAGGGCCCTTTAGTAGGGGCAGTCGGTGGGGACTGCAATAGTACTATGGATTTAGATAGAACAGGGGCAGGATCGCCCCTGTTTTTCATTTAACCATACAGTGACAGCCGGGCGCTGCCCGGACCCGCCCTCGCCGGGAGGCAGGAAAGGGACGCGCTGTCCCTTTCCATCAGACAGGGTGATCCGTGTCATTCCGTCAAGGGCTGCCCGGATGCTGACGCATCCAGCGTGCTGTCCCTTGACTCCATTCCCGCTCCTTTCAGAAAACATCAGCCGAAGTGCTGTCTGCTGAGCTCTTCATAAGATTCCCAAACAGAGTCATTCTCTTCTGAAAGCTGCCTTACTCTGGATTCCAGGAACCAGATCATCTCGACTGCGTCGTTATACATGGAGACGAGCTGTTCCCGGGACAGGGCTTCCGAGAGCTCTTCGGTAAGCATAGTAAAGCTGTTCATAAGATGTCCTCCTCTTCGAAATACTGTACCTGACGGCTTTCGGAAACAGCATCCAGTACCGGGTTATTCCGGGAAGCATACAGGAAACGGTTACGGAAATGTTCAAAGCTGCGGAATCCCCTTCCAAGGCGTTTGAGGTCCTTGACCTTTCTGTTCAGCGATTCAATAGGACCATTGGACAGTCTGCTGCTGTAAAGCCCGCCGGGGCCGTTCTTCTGTACCATGATGAAGGAGTTCAGGATCGGCTGTTTATAGCGGCACAGAAGTCTGGCGAAATCGGTAAAGATGCTGTCACCGCTATGGAAATATAAGTCGATAAGATCTTCAAGTACATTTGCTGCTCTCATTGGATCCCCGGCATACTCCTTGTTGAATACGATATATCTTTCTTTTAGATCCCGAAGGACTTCTAAACGCGGGTCTATCCGGAACAACAGTGATTCATAGTCATAAGTGTTCATGAGGCGGTGGAAATGCGGATCCATCCGGAGCTCTGCATGGTAGACGATGTTTTCCCTGTTGGAAAGCACAAGCCAGCGGTACTTCCTGAGCATATACATTTCATCAGACTCCGGAAGCCTGACCGGCCGTCCTGCTGCCGCAGATCTTTCTTCCTGCAGTTCCCTGTCACGCTGGCGGTATTTCCTCTCCAGCTGGCGGATATACATGTCTATGGAGTGGACGACCCATTGAATGACATGGAATGAGTCGACGACCGGGACTGCGTTTGGAAAGTATTTATCTACAAAGGAGATGTAAGGGTTGTACATATCTGATAGAAGGTATCTGACCCGCTTTCTTTCCTCAAGGGGGATGGAAGCAAAGTAAGGCTCAGTGACATCCTTTTTCCTGCTGCGCAGCAGATCGATGGGATCACCGGTATGGAAATCCTGGAGTACGAGAGCATACTTGCAGTCTTTTTCCATATCGGTATGGACCTCATCGACAGAGATGATGTCGGTAAGGGGGAGACGGTCCAGCTTTACATACTTGTCAAAGACTTCAAGTACGTGAGTATCAGAAGTTTTGAACCTCCTGGCAATGGAAACGGCAGAATCATCCAGGTTCCTGAATGCGAGCACGATCAGCATGTCTGAGGCGTTAGTCGTGCGCCGCCTGTGGCTGACAAAACGAAAAGTATCGTTTGTTACATAACCGCAGTCTGGATTCGTACACCGCCATCTGCGCTGGTTCAGAACAAGGATCAGCTCATATCCGTCCTGGAGTACTGGATGCGAGATCTTGCGCCGCTTGATGCCGCGGGAATACATTTTAAACCCGCAGCATGGGCAGAAATGCGCCTCCAGCTTTGTCTCAAGTGACAGGAACTTCTTCCTGCCTTCGATCCTGATATCCGTGATGGAGATATCTACATCTTCCAAGTCTAATAGTTCCGTGATACTATTCATGTAGCCTCCTTTCAAAATGAAGTGTGTGCAGGTTAATCATATTGAAAGAGGCAAGGGAAGAACAGAGGATCTTCCCAAGAAAAATGGAGGGCTGAG
>ODAI011333285.1_pt1 | contig 14873 bp, 14 predicted proteins | sample 1539321 | NCBI WGS metagenome assembly ODAI01 (sample SAMN02144231, study PRJEB22623) | gut metagenome | biome: sheep rumen | host: Ovis aries | place: New Zealand
GACGCCGAAAAGGCCGTCAACTACGGCGCGGCCCACGGCGCCCTGGCCATGACGACGCCGGGCGACACCTCCATGGCCAGCGTCAATGAGGTCGAGGCCATCATGGGCGGCGCAGGCGCACGCGTCAAGAGGTAAGCAAAGAAGGCGAAAAAGAAGCCGCCAAGCCTGCTGCCGGCAAAGATTTTCAAAAATGCATAAAAAGACAGACCGGGAGTTAGCCGGGTGTTCATAAGACAGTTTTAATCAAAAAACTGATTTGGGCATCTGGCTGGCAGGGTTGGCAACAAAAAGGAAGATGATCTGCATGCTCATATGCAGGTCATCTTCCTTTTTTACGGTATAGAGCTGTAATTGTTAATTTGCTTGCTTTTTTCTCTTCACCGGTACCCAGATTGCACTATGATAATCCGGGTCAGTCATTTCTCCGTTTACACAGTCATACCACTCAACCGTTGCATTTCCGCTCAACTCATAATCTGGATTACCGGGTAACCATTCAGAGAAGATTCGGGTGTTCACGCTCTGCAGTGTCTGCGGACATGGACCGATGCAATCGAACACAGCCCACTCAGTCCTTGGAATCTCGTAGACCACCATTCCTTCTGGAACCGCTCCACCTGTGTACTTGCCCGCGATCAGATAGCGGAATTTGCCTCCGCCGAGATCGTCGATGCAGACGCCATATTCCCCGATGCAGTTGTCTACCAGGGCCTGCTCATAGAGATTCGCCGGTGCATTTCCGGCATAAACACTGTTCGCATACTTTTCACAGGTTTCATTCCAGAACTTCGGAATTTCTGCATAAGCGGTTTCATTATCAAAAACCTTCTGGAAGCCGATGACCTTGAACGGAAACATGGGCGCAATTTTGACATCCATTTGACTACCTCCTTGTACCGATAATTTGATTGTCAAGGGAAGAAAGACTTTTCCGACGGCTCCGTCACGGACCTGCGAAGGCGTCGCACCGTGAAAACGGGAGAATGCTTTTGTGAAGCTCTCCGGCGTTTCGTAGCAGTACCGAAGGGCAATCTCGATCACTTTGTCTTCTGTCTCTTTGAGGTCCCGTGCCGCCTGATACAGCCTGCGGTTTCGAATGTACTCTCCGATGCCGTATCCGGTCATCAGCGAAAAGCCCCGTTGGAGGAAAAATGGTGAAAGATGCACCCGGTCAGCAACATCATGCACACCGATGTCGTCGGTCAGATGCTCTTCCATATAATCGATTGCTGTACGAATACTGCTAAGCCATTCCATCGGCGGAGCCCTCTTTCCCTTGATAGGATCATTGTATCTCTCAAAGAGGAAGTTGTCCTGTTATTTCCTGCTCGGATCTGTCCCGCCGCTAACCGGAATCTGTTAATCTACCACTTCTCCATGAATAGAAACTCTTCCTTCATCCGGACATGCTGCATCAAACATTTTTGCGCGGCAATCTCCATAGTCAAGCGAAGCTCCATTCTGTAATGCATAAACAAACGGATATATACTGTTCCATAGTTCATGGCACAAAGGCGGGCACAAATCTTCAACGATAAACTCTTGTCCTTTTTTGAAATAACGACCTCTGCATGTACTCTCTGTAATTGTCAGCTTAACCTTCGGCATCAGGATTCCCCCTGCACTATTTCAAAATCAACCGTCTTCCCTTTGAGTGAGATCTTTCCCACCTTATATCCGTAATTCAACAGTTCCTTCTTGCTATTCAGGAAAGAGTGGTCAATCGATATACCGGCAATCTTCTCTATCTCATCAAAAGTCAGCTCGATGCTTTCCGTACCGTTTTCCCTGATCCAATTCCATAACGGTTCATATTTGCTCATAGTTTACCTTCGATCGTCATTCATCCCGCTAAAGCTACCACAAGCTGAGCTGTCCAAACGGCTCCTTTTCTTCGAAGCGGTGCAGATAAGTGAATATCTCGTCGTTATCATGCATGATCCCGTTTTGCTCGCAGGTGTGATGAAACAAGCTCATCAGCTCATCACTGCGCGGACTGGGGACCTCGTAGCGGTCTCCATATTCCCTGATATAGCGCTCCTTCAATCCGGGGAAATGCCTGTCAAGCTGACGATAGAAATACTCTCGGCTGCCGTCGCGAAGCGTCAGCCCCATTCCAAAGCTGATCACGCCGCGCACCTGAGCCTCTATACACATCCGCAGGATCGACTCAATGTTCTCGTGGGTATCGTTGATATAAGGCAGGATCGGACATAGCCACACGACAGTGGGAATACCGTTATCGCGCATGGTTTTCAGCGCCTCGAACCTCTCTTTTGTCGAGCATACATTCGGCTCGATGATCCTGCACAAGTTTTCATCCGCTGTTGTCAGCGTCATCTGGACAACGGCTTTGGTCTTTTCATTGATACGTTTCAGAATATCCAGATCTCTGAGCACACGATCGGACTTTGTCTGCAGCGCGACGCCGCAGCCGTATTTATCGATGATCAACAATGCTTTTCGTGTGTATTCTGTATTCAGTTCCAGCGGGATGTATGGATCGCTCATGGAACCGGTAGCGATCATACAGCGTTTTCTCTTACGGTGCAGCGCGTCTTCCAGCAATTCAAGGGCGTTTTCTTTGACCTCGATATCCTCAAAAGCGTGATCTATCCGATAGCAGCTGCTTCTTGAATCGCAGTAAATACATCCGTGCGTGCAGCCCCGATATAGATTCATTCCGTTTTGAGAGGATAAGATCCCCTTTACTTTCACATAATGCACAGCGTTCCCTCCGCGCACTCAATCTACTATACGCATTATTTCATGATCTCACTTTCTCAAATACCATATCCGTCAGAATACATTTGTGTATTTGCAGCAGGAACATAAGGTTGGATAATCCATGTCGCGGAATGCCCAGTTGCGGACAGTCTTTGCCGCCTCACTGGCATAGCCGTTATTTAAAAATAACTCCAGCGCGGCAGTCAGTATTCTCTCTTTTGTATCATTCGCCATAATATCCTCCGCATAACGCAAAGTGACCTTACGTTCACCTATTATAGTGAACGCAAGGTCACATGTCAAGATTGCGTTTCAACTGCAGCATATTTGTATTGCAAAGCGCTGCCAGAAAAAAGGCGCTCCTCCTCTCAACGACTATTCACGCCGTGACATAATACAGCCGCCCCCTGCGGGGCGGCTGCAAAGATTGAAGCGAGCTTACATCAGCTTGCGGAAGAGGTTGGTCAGATCCTCCATCGTGCTGTCCTTGGGGTTGCCGGGGCGGCAGGCATCGTCAAAGGCGCTCTTGGCCAGGAAGGGCAGATCCTCTTCCTTCAGTGCCTCGAGCTTCTCGGGAATGCCGACGTCGCGGCTGAGCTGCTTGACAGCGTCGATCGCGGCCTTGCGGTACTCTTCCTGCGTCATGCTGTCAACACCCTCAACGCCCATGGCGCGGGCGATCTCGCGGTATTTCTCACCGGTGGCATCGGCGTTGAACTCCATAACGATCGGGAGCATCATCGCGCAGGCGACGCCGTGAGGCGTGTCGTACACGGCACCGAGCGTATGAGCCATGGAGTGAGCAATGCCCAGACCGACGTTGCTGAAGCCCATGCCGGCGACATACTGGCCGAGAGCCATGCCCTTGCGGCCTTCGGGGTCGTTCTTCAGCGCTGCGCGCAGATTCTTGGAGATCAGACGGATGGCTTCCAGATGGAACATATCGGTCATCTCCCAGGCAGCGGCGGTGGTATAGCCCTCGATCGCGTGGGTCAGAGCGTCCATACCGGTGGAAGCGGTCAGCCCGCCGGGCATGGAGAGCATCATATCGGGATCGACCACGGCGACCTCGGGGATGTCGTTGACGTCGACGCAGACGAACTTGCGGCGGCGCTCAACGTCGGTAATGACGTAATTGATCGTGACCTCAGCAGCCGTGCCGGCGGTAGTGGGCACAGCGATCGTGAAGACAGCGTGATTCTTGGTGGGAGCCACACCCTCGAGAGAGCGGACATCGGCGAACTCGGGGTTCGTGATGATGACGCCGACAGCCTTGGCCGTATCCATGATGGAGCCGCCGCCGATGGCCAGGATGGAGTCGCCGCCGAATTCCTGGAAGGCCTTGACACCGTTCTGAACGTTCTCAATGCTGGGGTTGGACTTGATATCATTGAAGATGGCATACTCGATGCCGGCGCCCTTGAGCAGGTCGAGGATCTTGTCGATCTCGCCGGATTTGACAATGTGGCGGCCGCAGCAGATCAGCGTGCGCTTGCATCCGCGGGCGGTCAGCTCGTTGGGGATCTCTTTGATCGCGCCGGAGCCATGATACGAGGTCGGATTGAGGATAATTCTGTTAGCCATACATATTCTCCTTTGTAAAAATCATTCATCACACAGGCAAACCTTGTCTGCATAACTGGTATAATTGTAAAACATGGTATCTGTAAAATCAAGAACAAATCGTGAATTAATTAGCGATCGTGTCCGTTTGCTCAGGAAGGATGTGCTTTTCCGCCAAGCAGCAGATTTTCTCCGCTTTTTCCCGCTGCTGAGCGAGCGTCATCTCGTTTTCCCGGCGCGTCACGAAACGGAAGGTCTCGTCCTCACTGCGAGCGGCCCGGCCGAGCAGATAATACCGGCAGCTCTCGGTAACAGACAGCGCCATGCGGGCTGACGCGCCGATATAAACGGCACTCTCGGCATCGGAGGGCGGGACAAGCTCTTCCAGCAGATCCAGAAGATTGCCCGCCATGCACACGAGCTCGTTGGCAATCGCACAGGATGCCTCAAGGGCCGGCTCAAAACGCGCGGTGTCATTGTCCCGCAGGGCGCGACGAAGCGGCGCACGGCAGCGGTTATCCTCGTCGATCAGCTGCAGCATATACTGCCGCAGGTTTTCGAGATTGCGCGTCACATAGACAAGCCGTTCACTGCTCCCGAGCCGCGCCTCGCTCAGCCGCGCAGCGCGCAGGGCGAGCGCAAAGGCATTGGCCGCGCTTGCAGCCGCGGCGGTGCCGATATCGGTATGACTCTCCGGATCGGCGATGCTCTGGCTGAGCTCCGCGGTACTCTTGGTTTTAAAAACCTCAATGACGAATTTTTTCTTTTCCTGGTTTTCGGCCATGACAGCACCTTTATTCCTGATTGAATTCCTTCAGTTCCAGGCCCGGATTCTTCTGCAGTGCCCAGTTGATGCACCATTCCGAGGTGAACAGCAGCAGATTGTTGCCCTTGAAATCCTGCACCCACTTGGTATCGCTGGTCAGATTCAGGCTGGAAATGTCAATATTCTCATTCTCGACCCAGCGGACAAGTTCAAAGGGCAGGTTCCGGCGATGGACCTCGACGCCATACTCAGTGCGAAGCCTGTATTCGAGCACCTCAAACTGCAGCACGCCGACGACGCCGACGATGACCTCCTCAACGCCGGTATACGGCTCGTGGAAAATCTGGATCGCACCTTCCTGGGCAATCTGCATGATGCCCTTTTCAAACTGCTTGCGCTTCATCGTGTCGATACGCTCGACACCGGCAAAATGCTCGGGCGCAAAGGTCGGGATGCCCTCGTAGCAGACATCCATCCCCTTCTCGCAGATCGTATCGCCGATCGAGAAGATACCGGGGTCGAACACGCCGATGATATCCCCGGCATAGGCCGTGTCGATGACCGCGCGGTCCTGGGCCATCAGCTGCTGCGGCTGGGCCAGGCGCAGCGCCTTGCCGCCCTGCACATGGAAATACTCCCGCTCGCGCTCAAACTTGCCCGAGCAGATACGCATGAACGCAATCCTGTCGCGGTGGGCCTTGTTCATATTGGCCTGGATCTTGAACACGAAGGCCGAGAAGCGCTCGTCAAAGGGATCGATGATCTCCTCGCCCGACACGCGCGAGAGCGGTGGCATCGTCAGCTTCAAAAAGCTTTCGAGGAAGGGCTCAACACCGAAGTTATTGAGTGCGGAGCCAAAGAACACAGGGCTCAGCCGGCCGGCGCGAACCTCCTGAATATCAAAGTCAAAGCCGGCGCCGTCCAGCAGCTCGATATCGTCCGAGAGCGTCTGCCGAAGCCGCGGCCCGATCAGCTCATCAAGCTTTTCGGTCTCGTCCAGATGGCATTCGATCGCACGGATTTTACTCTGGCCGCGGTGGAATTCGTTAAAGGCCAGAATCTCCCGCCGTTCACGGTCATAGACGCCCTTGAAGTCCTGGCCGCAGCCGATCGGCCAGTTCATCGGATAGGTACCGATACCGAACTCGTTCTCCAGCTGCTCCATCAGCTCGTAGGGGCTGCGGGCCTCGCGGTCGAGCTTATTGATGAAGGTAAAGATCGGGATGTGACGCATCGCGCAGATCTTGAAGAGCTTGCGCGTCTGCGGCTCGATGCCCTTGGCCGCGTCAATGACCATGACGGCGCTGTCGGCGGCCATCAGGGTACGGTAGGTATCCTCGGAAAAATCCTGGTGTCCCGGCGTATCAAGGATGTTGATGCAGTAGCCCTCATATTCAAACTGCATGACGGAGGACGTGATGGAAATACCGCGCTGCTTTTCAAGCTCCATCCAGTCAGACACCGCGTGACGGGCCGTTGCCTTTCCCTTGACCGAGCCCGCCTGCTGAATGGCTCCGCCGTAGAGCAGCAGCTTTTCCGTTAATGTAGTCTTACCGGCATCCGGGTGCGAGATAATGGCAAAGGTCCGACGCCGTTCGATTTCTTTTTGCAGATCAGTCATATTATAGCTTTCAATCCTTTTGTTTTATTCCTATGGATTCAAGTCCAAATTTCAAATATCCCGCAATGCATCGATGCCATTAAGGCGGAAAACAATTCGATATTGTATTATTATGCCAGTCAGTCATAGATACGGTTCAACCCTTCTGTCAGATTCGGTGATTTCCGCGACAGTATACCATAAGGCTATCGACCTTATGGTATACTTCGCCATGTTTTTCGGTTGCCGCGCAAGCGGCGAGAAAAACGGCATAAATCAAATATAGTAAGCGCGTTTGCGCTTACTATACCATAACCCGGAGGTGGTTTTCAATATAATACCGTCAAATATCTGGATTTATCCACCGTAATATCACGGTGCCGGTCGATATAGTCGATAATCATTTCGACGATCTCGTTCGGCTGTTCGCGCAGAATCGGACAGCCGGTATAGACCTCGTAGCCGCCGGTCCCGGTGGCGCGGTAATTGTTCATGCTAAGGCTCAGTTTTGTCTCTCCGTCCAGCTCGCGCCCCCGGTAGCGGATCGAGACGACACGCTCTCCCACCGCGCGGCGCAGATCATAGGTCACCTCGATGCCGGAGAAGAAATCGTAGTTATAGTGCTCCACCTTGGGCTTTAAAAAACAGTCGCTGACACGCAGCTCGCCGTTCTCCACCGCAAAATACGCGGCACAGCGCTCCAGGGCGGTTTTGAGCACAGCGCGGTCCACCTCGAGCGTTATGAGAGTGTTCGGATAGATATAGGTCGCGACCACATCCCGGATCGTGACATCCCGGTCAAAACCCCGCATCTCGTTGCCGAGCGCCGTGCAGGAAATATCCGCGCCGCTCGCCTCCAGCTGGACCTGGTTAAAGAAATTCGCAATCAGCGAGCCCTCGGCCGCCATCCGGATCGGCGTGTCCGGCAGCAGCGGCACATCGAGATGACCTACTGGCCGGTCGAGCCATTCCCCTGTGGCGCTCTCGACTTCCGCAAGCGCAGCGGCCGCGGCCGGCAGCGGCTTATCCCCGGCCGGAACCAGAGTCGATCGGACACGGACGTTCTCTTCTCCGGCCGTGATATCCATGCGGATGAAGCTGCGGGCTTTATCCGGAGTCTGGCAGGTATAGGTGCCATTGAGCCACAGCCCTTCCACGGCCATGTGCTGATGTCCTGTCAGCAGGATATCGAAATCAAGCTCGCGGCAGAGTCGGCATGCCTGATTCTCGCTGGTTGTCGAGAGCGTCACCCCGCTGTGCAGATCGTTCTCATAGCCGCCGTGGTAAATACATACGCTAAGGTCGACCTGCTGCGCCTTCAGCTCGCGCAGCGCCCCGGCGGCAGCCGGCAGCGGCTCGGAAATCGTGATGCCGCTCAGATTCTCCGGCTTCTCCCATACATTGATATACTGGGTCGTAACGCCGGTCAGCCCGACGCGCAGCCCGTTTTCCAGTGTGACAACAGCGGTTTTCCGTACCTGCGGCAAGCCGGAGACGTTTGCGCAGAGACAGACGGCATCCAACTCATCAAGGTACTGCTCCAGCACCGCACGTCCGTAGTTGAAGTCGTGATTTCCAAGCGTTACGAAAGAATATCCGCCCAGATTCATCAGCTTGGCCGGAAGAGAGTGCTCCTGCATGCCAAGCGTATGCAGATAATAGGTCAGAGGGCTGCCCTGAATGGTATCGCCGCCGTCGATGATCAGCGTATTGCCGTCGCGCGTAAAGCGATTCATACAGTTTGCAAGGCCTGCCGCCTCCGTCTCTCCTGTGGCGTAGTTCACCGGGGAGAAATAGCCGTGCGTATCACTGGTAAAGCAGATCGTACATTCTTTTTTCATTTTGCTTCTTCCATTCTATATAGAGCCGCAAACGCAAAGCGTATCGCCTTGCGTTTGCCTTTGCAAATATATTTTCTGTTATTTACCCTGTGCGAGCTTTTTACGCACGCGGGTCGAGAGGAACTCGATGATCAGAACAAGCACCATCAATCCCCACACGAACGAGCCCACCATGGCCCAGCGACGGCTGTTCAGGCACTGCACAAGCGAGGCGCCGATGCCGCCGGCGCCGACGATACCGAGCGTCGTGGCGTCCTTGAGGTTAATGTCGAAGCGATAGATCGTCGTGGAGATAAAGCTCGCCGTCAATTGCGGGATCACGCCGTAGCGAATCTTCTGAAACGCTGTGCAGCCCATGGCGTCCAGGCTTTCAAGAATGCGGGTGTCGAGATCCTCGATGGCCGTAATGTACATCTTTGAGATCATGCCGATCGAGCACACTGACTGCGTAATGACGCCGCAGGCGGCGCCTGGCCCGGTGACGCGGATCCACATCAGGGCCCAGACCAGGCTGGGAATCGTGCGGATTAACAGAATGAGGACACGAAACAGATAGGCCACAGGCTTTGGCATGATGTTTGTAGAGGCAAGGAACGCAAACGGGATGGCGAGGATCGCGCCAAAAATCGTGCCAAGAACAGCAATGGCCATTGTCTGCAGCAGCAGATAGGGCACGTCAGTATCGCCGGTGCCGAACATCAGCGCAAGATCGGGGTGGGTTATGCCGCTGATGATGCCCTTAGCAACCTCAGAGCCGGTGACTGTCATCCCCTCGAAGCGCATAGTCGTGGAGGACCAGCCGGCCAGACCGACGATAATCAGCACAATCAGCGTATACAGCAGCCAATGGCGCGGCCGCATTGCATAGGCCTCGGCCACTGTCAGCTTTTTATCCACTGCCTGCTCCAGTTTTTTCATTTTCTCAGACATAGCGCTCTCCTTTCAGCTCAGCTTCTTGCGGAGGTATTCGCTGAAGAACTCGATCGCGACGACCACCACAAAGAGCATCAGCAGCACCATGCCGAGTCCGTTATAATCGCGCCAGCCAATACGCTCGTTGATCATGATGCCCAGGCCGCCGGCGCCGACATATCCAAGGATCGCCGAGGCGCGAACATTCATTTCAAAGCAGTACAGGCTATGGCTGAGATAAACCGGCAGGATCTGCGGCATACAAGCCGACCAGAACGCCTGAAACTTATCAGCGCCGAGGGCTTCCATAGCCTCAAAGGGGCCCATGTCGATGACCTCGATGCTCTCGTAGAGCATTTTGGCTACGATACCAAAGGTAAAGAGAGCAATGGCCAACGTACCGGCAAAGGTGCCAAGGCCATAGATCAGTGCGAATACCAGCGCGATCACCAGCGTCGGAATCGTGCGGATCAGAGCAAGGATAAAGCGAAATGCACTGACAACAACGGCATTTTTATTGATATTGCTTGATGCGAGAATCGCGACCGGAAGACCGACCAGGCAGCCGATCAGCGTGCCGAGTATCGACATCTTGACGGTATCTACCAGCGGTCCGACGACCTTTTGGAAATAGCTCCACTTGGGGTGAAAAAGCTTCACAAACAGATCGAGCAGCTTGTCAAAATTGCGGGCAATGGCAGCAAAATTAAATTCCGTCATGCGGAAGGACAGCACGATCGCTGCCAATACCAGCGCCACGATCAGCGGCGTACGGCTGCGGCGGCGAATCGTCTGATGGCCGTTGGAAAGCGTAATGACCTGCGGCTTGAAGATTTTATCAAACCAGGTCAGCTTCAGCACAGAAGAGGTGTTTTCGTCCATGGCTCACTCTCCGTCGCCCATCTTCGGGGCCTTGGTACCGTTGTAGACGAAATCGATCTGTTCCTGGGTGATGGTCTTGGCCGGGCCGTCGAAGACGATCTCACCGGCGCGCACGCCGATCACGCGGTCACAGTATTGCAGGGCAAGGTCGATATGGTGGATATTCAGCAGAATGGAGATATTGTACTCTTTGTTGATACGAACAAAGTCCTGCATGACCTGGCGGGCCGTAATCGGATCCAGCGAAGCCACAGGCTCGTCCGCCAGGATGATTTTGGGATTCTGGTTGAGTGTGCGGGCGAGCGCCACGCGCTGCTGCTGTCCGCCGGACATCTGATCGCAGCGGGTATAGGCCTTGTCCAGAATGCCGACCTTATCCAGGCTCTCCAATGCGCGCATCTTCTGTTCCTTGCTGAAAATGCCGCAGAGCACGCGGAAGAAATCCATATCGGGCACATCGGCCGTCAAGACATTTTTCAGTGCCGTGCTGCGGGAGACCAGGTTGAAGCTCTGGAAAATCATGCCGACCTTACGGCGATACCGGCGCAGCTCCTTGCCCTTGAGCGTATTGACATCAACACCGTCAACCGTCAAGGTACCTTTGGTCACATCGTGCATACGGTTGATGCAGCGCAGAATGGTCGATTTTCCGGCGCCGGAGAGGCCGATAATCGCGACAAATTCACCCTGCTCGATGTTCAGATTGATATCCTTGAGTGCGGTAAAGCCGTTGGGATAGGTCTTGTAGACATGTTCAAATGAAATCATATGACAGCTCGTTCCCTTTCATCTGTAGGTAATATAAGATGCTTTCCATAAGCGGCGTTTTGTAACGCCGCTTATGGAAAGACAGCCCCCTGTATTCAATTACAGGGGGCTGTCGGTCATTCAGGTTCGATTGTAGATCAGTCAGAGACCGCAACCATGGCCATGCGGGCGCCGTCATAGTCGGAATCGACCGCTTTGGCATAGCCGGTGTGGCTGTACACATCGAAGATGGCCTTGCCTTCCTCGGTGTTGATGATATTGATGAAGCAGTCCTGAAGAGCAGCCTTCAGCTCATCGGTATAGAACGGGCTTGCCTTGGAGACAGCTACGGTATCGTTATAGATGCCCTCGGTCACGCCGATAACATTCAGTTCGTTCCAGATGCTATCCTTGCGGCCCATGCCCTGCTTGCCGGTTGCATCCTTCTGGTCGGTGGGCAGCGTCCAGGAGGCCTCGTAGTCGTTGCGGCCGTCGGCATAGCAGACAATGATGTCGACAGACTCAGCGGCGGCATAGGAGAAGGAGGTGCCGTAGCCGGAGTCGATGGGGATCACGTTGGAGAGGTCGGAAATCTTCTTGCCGTCATAGTTTTCCATCAGCCACATGGTGGGATAGACATAACCGGCGGAGGAAGAGGTCTTCTGCACAGCCCACTTGGCGCCGTCGAGATCCTCCCAGGTGAGCTTTTCGCCGTTGTTGACCTTCTCGGCCAGCTTCTTGCCGTAGGCAGAGGGAGTGGCGTAAATCAGCGCACGGTAATAGGTGACCTGAGGACCATCCTTGCGGGTGGCGTTCTCTTCGCCGTTCCAGTCGGCGGGGTTGGTGCTGTCGTTGGAGAGGCCGTTGCGGGTAGCGGTCAGAATGACCTCGGTATCGTCGGAATAGAGAGCATAAGTGCCGCCGGGCAGCCAGCCGACGTCGATCGTGCCGGCGGACATGGCCTCGCCAGTCGCATCGTAGTTGGTGCCGACAGAAATCTTGACCTCGTCGATATCATAGCCCATCTTCGCCATCTCAGCCTGGACGAGATCATCGAGATTCTCGGTGCCGGCGATAATGACGTCCGCATCTTTGGAGGGGACGAACTCCAGCGTCAGCTTGTCGAAGTGCTGCTTCTCACCGTCGGCAAAGGCGACAACGGAGAGAGACAGGACGCAGGCAAGTGTCAGAACAAGTGCCAGGGTGCGCGAAAGCATCTTTTTCATCTTATGTTCTCCTTTATTTCTGTGTTAAGCGTCTCTGCGCTTACGGCTAAAGTATAAAGAAAAGCCCGTGCAAAGTCAACACGGGCTTTTGACAGATTTTTTTATTGCCTCCACAACATTTTGTTGCAACCTGACAAAAAATGCTGTATCCGGCAGAAAATATAGTTTTACGATTTAAAGCACCCGACAGCGCAGACGTCCGACGGAGACCCAGCCGTTGAGCAGTGCCCAGATATCGCTGCCTTCGGGAGCCGCATCCAGACACGGTGTGCTGACATTCTTCAGGCAGAAGCTGTCACTCTCGCCCTGTACGTCATACAGATCGGGAAACACCTGCAGCGGCGCGAGCGTTGTATCGCGCAGAATGCCGCGGCAGTCGTTCAGCGAACAGGCGGGAAAATTCACATTCCACATTTCGTCCTTCGGCAGCGGTGAATCCAGAAGCTCCCCCAGCAGTGCGGGCAGCAGCGCGTCGGACAGTGAATAGTCATCCCCGAAATCCTGGGAAACCGCGATAGCCGGTACGCCCTTCATCAGCCCCTCCATAGCCGCACCAACGGTGCCGGAATAGATTGTGTCGTATCCGGCATTGTAGCCGCTGTTGATGCCGGAGAGGACAACATCGGGCTTTTCCGGCAGCAGTATATTCACCGCCGCCTTCACGCAGTCGGCCGGTGTGCCGCCAATACGCCAGGCCCCGCTCACCGGGAGCTCATAGGCAACACGCTGCACAGGAATTGGATCAAAGATCGTGATCCGCTGGCTCATGCCGCTGCACTGTACGGCCGGTGCCGCAATGGTAACCTCTCCAAAAGCGAGCGCCGCCTTTGCCAGGTGGCGCAGTCCTTCGGCCGCGATACCGTCATCATTGACGATCAGAATTGTTAAGTTCTTTTTCATAGGCTCAATCCAGTTTTTTCATATTCTGTGCTGCGATGCGCAGCATCAGCTTCTTGATACCGGCACGCTCAAACTGTACCTCGATCAGAAAATCGCCGCCCATCGGCGTCATTTTTGTCAGGCTTCCCACACCGAAGGCCTTATGCTCGACCCTGTCCCCCACGGCAAAGCTGGCTTTGGGCGTCTCATCGCGCGGCGCGGCGATCGGTGCGGTTTTTCGGGTCGTTGTCCGATAGTTGTCGGCGGAGCGCCGGTAGGAATAGCCGCTGTCGTAGCTGTCCGAATAGCTGTTGTCGTGATAGCCATAGCCACGCTTCTCGTTTTTCTTATCAAGTGTCTCCTCCGGCAGCTCATCGACAAAGCGCGAGGGCTTATAGGCGTTTGTACGGCCGAAGATCATGCGCTGTCTCGCACAGACAAGGTGCAGATGCTCTCTTGCGCGGGTAATGGCCACATAGCAGAGCCGCCGCTCCTCTTCCATCTCCTCCGGTTCGCCGATTGCGCGCTGGCCGGGGAAGATGCCCTCCTCCATGCCGACGATGAAAACCGTCGGGAATTCGAGCCCCTTGGCCGCGTGCATCGTCATCATCACCACGCTGTCGGATTCGCGGTCGTAGTTGTCGAGATCGGTATAGAGAGCGACATCCGCCAGAAAGCCGGAGAGCGTATTGTCACCGGATTCCTTCTGGTAGCCTAAGATCGCAGATTTGAGCTCGCGCACGTTTTCGGCGCGCGTCGTGTCCTCAACGGTGTTTTTTTCTTCCAACATGCGGAGATAACCGGTGCGCGCAAGCACCTCGTCAAGCAGGAAATCCGGTCCGGACTCCGCAGAGAGCCGGTGCAGCTCGTCGATCATGCCGGCAAGCTCACGCATGCGGATCGCGGCGCGGCTCAGCTGCGGAAATTCGTCGGCGCGGCGCAATATCGCATACAGGCTGCACCCCTGCTCGAGCGCGAGCTCCTGGGCAGTCTCGACGCTTTTAGCACCGATGCCGCGCGGCGGGTTGTTGATGATACGCACAAGCCGCAAATCGTCGCTCGGCGTGTTGATGACACATAGATAGGCCAGCACATCCTTCACCTCTGCGCGGTCAAAGAAGCGCGTGCCGCCAATGATGCGATACGGTATGCCGCTGCGCTTGAAGGCGTACTCGAGCTGGTTGGACTGGGCGTTCATGCGGTAAAGCACGGCGTTGTCACGCCAATGGCCGCCCTTACTGTAGGCGGAGAGGATCGTGGAGGCGACGTACTCGGCCTCTTCATGCTCGTTGCCGGCGAAGTAAAGCTGCAGCTTTTCCCCGCGCTTTTTATCCGTCCAGAGCGTTTTCCCCTTCCGCATCCGGTTGCAGCTGATGACGGCGTTGGCCGCCTCCAGAATATTGCCGGTGCTGCGGTAATTCTGCTCGAGTCGGATCGTCCGGCAGGACTTGTACTCACTTTCAAACGAGAGGATGTTTTCGATCGTGGCACCGCGGAATTTATAGATGCTCTGGTCGTCGTCACCGACAACGCAGATATTCTCCCAGCCGCCGGCCAGAGTTTTGGCCAGCAGATACTGCAGGTGGTTCGTGTCCTGGTACTCATCGACCAGCACATACTGAAAACGCCGCTGCCAGTAGGCGCAGGTCTCTTCATTTTCCTGCAGCAGCTTGACGGTAAAGAAGATCAGATCGTCAAAGTCCATGGCGCCGGCCGTGAACATGCGGCGC
>ODAI013537612.1_pt1 | contig 14873 bp, 9 predicted proteins | sample 1539321 | NCBI WGS metagenome assembly ODAI01 (sample SAMN02144231, study PRJEB22623) | gut metagenome | biome: sheep rumen | host: Ovis aries | place: New Zealand
AAAGCCTGTCCTCAGAGTAAAGGCGGCAAGAAGCGGCAATACTATAACCGTCATCTCCGAGGGTGGAGCGAAGAACTTCACCGTTGAAAGCAAACAGGGTCTTAATGTGGTCATGGCTTGACCGCATAAAATAAACAAAAAGGAAGGTATCCAAAAATGAAGAAATTTATTGCTGAAATCATCGGCACCTGCGTTCTTGTAACGCTGGGCTGCGGCACCGCAATGCTCGTCGGCTGCGACGCTGCCAGCGGAGGCGGGTATATACTCACCGCCCTTGCATTCGGTCTCGTTATCGTCGGAATGGCTTACTGTGTAGGAAACATCTCCGGCTGCCACATCAACCCGGCTGTATCGCTTGGCGTGCTGATAAGCGGCGGTATGAGCGTGAAGGACTTCTTCATGTACATCATTGCACAGTGCATAGGCGCATTCGCAGGTTCCGGCATTCTCGCTGCGATCTTCGGTCTCGGCGGAGTTGTGGACAAGACAGGCGGCTTCGGTGCGAACGGTCTTGCAGGCGTAAACGAAAATGCGATCGCGGGACTTATCGTTGAGGTAGTTCTCACATTCGTATTCGTTCTCACTATCCTCGGCGTGACCTCCAAGAAGGCAGGCCACGGCTCCTTCGGCGGACTTGTTATCGGTCTTACTCTCACTCTCGTTCACATTCTCGGTATCGGTCTTACCGGTACTTCCGTAAATCCCGCAAGAAGCATCGCCCCCGCTGTATTTGCAGCTATCAACGGCAACGGCGCACCCCTCGCATCGCTCTGGGTATTCATCGTAGGACCTTTTGTAGGTGCAGCTCTTGCGGCAGTCGTTTACAAGTTCCTCGAAAAGGAATGATCCTCTCAATATTTCAGAAACTCTGACCGGCACTGCGGTGCCGGTTGAAGGAAGGAAACCGCTATGAAGATTTCGGATATAACCGTTATGATCTGTGACGATTCCCCGCTGGTGATAAAAAAGACCGGCGATGTTCTGCGAAAGATAGGCATAAACAGCATTATCACCGCCTCTGACGGTGAGGAAGCCGTTGCACAGTACAAAAGCTCAAAACCCGATCTTGTATTTATGGATATAGTAATGCCGAAGAAGACGGGACTTGATGCGCTTCGTGAGATACGGGGGTATGACCCGGACTCAAAGGTAGTTATGGCATCGACGATAGGTACTCAGAGCAATCTTATCGCCGCTATAAAGGAAGGGGCATTCGAGTTCCTCCAGAAGCCGATAAAGGAAGAAGACATACTCAAGGTCATAAACCGTATGTTAAAGGAATAAGGGGGAACTTATGTACACACAGTTATTCGGACATTACCTTCTGAACAACGGAATTATCGGTGCCGACGAACTGCATGCAGCACTTACCGCGCTCACAAGGATTAAGGTGAAGCTCGGAGCGGCGGCGATAGATGCCGGGTATATGAGCGCCGAGCAGGTAGAAGAAGTCCACGAGATACAGCACACCATCGACAAGCGTTTCGGCGCGATAGCTGTCGAAAAGGGATATCTTACCGATGAGCAGGCAAGAAGCCTGCTGTCGCGCCAGAAGAACTCGAACCTTGTACTCGGACAGGCTCTCATAGATTTCGGTTTTATCACGAACAAGCAGTTTGAAGATGCCCTTAATGACTACAAGCGCAAAGCATCTCTGATAAACGGCGAAACTGAAGAAGAACGTATGGAGAACGAGATGATCGGCATACTCGGCATCAATGATATGCCGGACAAGGAGTTCTACGCAGATTACATACTGCTGTTTATCCGCAACCTCATAAGGTTCCTCGGTGATGATTTCTCGTTTTCGGGCGTTTCGCGCAACGTGACAGTTTCGATGAACTATGCCTGCGTGCAGGAGATCACCGGTCCGCTGTCGGCTACAGCCGCAATAGGCGGAACCGAGCATGGATTTGTGGGTATTGCCGCACGTTATTCCGGTGAAGAGCTGAACGAGACAGACGGTTATACCAAAGCCTGCGTCGGTGAACTTCTCAATCTTCAGAACGGTCTTTTTGCGGTAAATATGTCAAATACAAAGAATGAAGAACTGGGTCTTTTGCCGCAGGAGTCGTCTGAAAAGTATATGATTAACATTCCCGAAAACGGGATCTGTGTCAGTCTTAGCTTTTCTTTCGGCGATATCAAGATCGCAGTGGTCAAGCACTGAGCAGTATATCATAATGACAAAAGGGACTCCGGTTTTGTCGGAGTCCCTTTTTTCATGCAAAGCTGAATTAGTATCTATCCGCAGACAAAACAAGTAATTTCGTCACGATTCAGATATGCGCGCAGAGCGCGCTCCACAATTGTGCATTGTGCATTGTGAATTTGTCTATATTTCCAGCGGAGGCATCTTTGAAAGATCGAACGGAGTCTCCTGGTAAACGCAGAAATTGAGCCAGTTCGAGTACAGCAGGCTTGCGGCTGTACGCCAGATGAACGGAGGTGTCTGTGACGGGTCATCGCCGGGGAAGTAGCCGTAGGGAAGATCAACATCTGTTATACCCTTGCCCATATCGCGGAGATACTCGTTTTTCAGCGTCTCGCGGTCATATTCGCCGTGACCGGTAATGAATATCTGGCGGTTCGTCTTATCCGCGACAGCATAAACTCCGGCAAGATCGGAATACGCAAGAAGCTGAAGCTTCGGGCATGCAAGGATATCTTCCTTTCTTACCTCGGAATGGCGGGAATGCGGTACATAGAACGTATCATCAAATCCCTTGAACAGCGGGTGGTTTTCCACAAGTATCTTGTGCGGGAAAACGCCGAACATCTTCCTGTCAAGCGTATATTTCGGTATTCCATAGTGATAATAAAGCGCGGCGAAAGCTCCCCAGCAGATATGGACGCATGAGAAAGCGTGTGACTTGGACCATTCCATTATCATGCAAAGCTCGTCCCAGTATGTCACGTCCTCAAACTCGTACTTCTCCACCGGAGCACCCGTGATTATGAGCGCATCGAAATATTCGTCCTTGATCTCCGCGAACGTCTTGTAGAAGTTCATAAGATGCTCTGCGGCAGTATGCCGGGAAGTATGCGTTTCCGTGCGCAGGAGGGTGATATCTACCTGCAGGGGTGTGTTGCTCATAAGGCGAAGAAGCTGTGTCTCCGTCTCTATCTTCTTCGGCATAAGGTTGAAGATCGCTGCTTTAAGCGGGCGGATATCCTGCTGTAAAGCACGCTCGGCAGGCATTACAAATATATTCTCGCTGATAAGCGTGGAATACGCCGGCAGATCGCTCGGAATGTTTATTGGCATTTTTTTATCTCCTGTATCATTGTTCTTTCTGTATAATACTTTATTATATCATATTTCAGACGATAAATCAATGCTTTTTTCAACTGCCGGCTCTCTTTTTTGCAAAAATGCGAAGAATATAAAAAAATTTGAGAAAACTCTTGACAAATCAAGAAAAGTGTGGTATTATTAATAGGCATTAAAAATGCGGGTGTAGTTCAATGGTAGAATGTCAGCCTTCCAAGCTGAACACGTGGGTTCGATTCCCATCACCCGCTCCATTTATTCCGGCATCTGCCGCTTTTTTTATAGCTATCTGCGCCATTAGCTCAGCTGGATAGAGCAACCGCCTTCTAAGCGGTAGGTCGAAGGTTCGAATCCTTCATGGCGTGCCAGCGGGAACGCCCCGCGGCGAATCCGCCTACAGTCTCATCTGTGGGCGGATTTTTGTGTCGTATCACAAACTTTATCAGAAGATTTAAAGCACTTGTACAGGGAACGCCCCGCAGCGGTTACCGTCTCTTACTTTTTCGGTAAGGGACGTTTTTTCTGCTTCACTGTCAGGATCCTTCACATATTTACGGTCGAATAATATGTATGCTCTCAAATTTTTCTTGATTTTTCAAATGTTTTGTGTTATACTTTTTTACAGATAATACCACTCAGACAGGCGCACACAGCTTGTACGCATCTTATTCGGCAGCTAAGCACGCTCTTTATGCGGTATAGTTTAACGAAAAGGAGAAATGAAAAATGCCAAACGAAGATCTCTTATTACAGGTCAACCCCGTTTTTGTAACAGCACGGTCATGTTTGCAGATAATGGCATCTACAGGCGATGAGGACTCGGTAAAGCTGCTTAATGAGCTCGGCTTTGACGAAATGCAGAAAAATGTCTCAAAAACTTCTATACCGCAGGAGATGCTGTCATTGATCACAAAGATGATACCGGCATTCTACGTTCTGGTCGAACTCAGATTCACGGGAACAAACAAGATCATCGAAAAGACCGGAGCAAAATGTGTTCTTGATCTTCCCTGCGGCTATACAACACGCGGCATCACGCTTTCAAAAAGCGGCGTTCGTTATTTCGGTGCCGATCTTCCTGCAGTTATCAATGAGATTGGACCGGCAGTAAAAAAATTCACCGGCGAAAACAGTAATATCACATATAAAGCAGTTGATGCAACAAACTATGCTTCTCTGAAAGAAGCTGTCGCAGAAGCGAACGGTGAACTATTCATCACTACTGAAGGAATGCTGATGTACTTCTCACAGTCCGAACTCGAAGAAGTGTTCGGCAATATCCGCCGCCTGCTCCTTGAATACGGCGGCAGATGGGTGACCTGCGACAACACTTTTATGTCTTGGCAGAATGTGATCATCGCAAATGTACTCGGTATTGATCCTGATAGCGAGGACTTTGCTTCTTTAGGAATAAAAGCAGCGTCGATCTTATCAAAAGCCGATCATGCAAACAACACGTTCTTTGACAAGAACACCGAAAAAGTGAAAAAATTCATATCAGATATGGGATTTGAGCTTGAAGCTCTGCCTGCAGCGGACTATATGCCTGATGTGCTCCATTCGCTTGAAAATCTGCCGGAAGAGACTGTGGCACGCACAAGACAGGCACTCGGGAAAATGGATTTCTGGGTAATGACACCAAAGCCTTCGGACAACGTATCGTTCAGCTGTGAGACAAAAGATTTCAAGGCTGATATGACGCTGTCTGACGGTCGGCTTGAAATAGATATGAAAGGCAGACTCGATACCATAACTGCGCCTGAATTGCTGAGATCATATCGCGAAGCTGCGGAAAAGGAAAAGATCACCGATATATGTATCGATATGAAAGATACAGATTATATCTCATCAGCCGGTCTGCGTGTTCTTCTTATAATGTACAAGGCACTGGACGGAGATACACATTTCAGAATTGAAAATATGAACAAGACCGTGCAGGATATCATGGACACCACCGGATTCAGCGGCGTATTCTGCTGATATGACCTGACATATAAAGACGTTTCAATCGTAAAAAATAACGTCGTGCGCACCTTTGAAAACATCAGGAAATAATCCCAAAACACTTGACATCATTTTGAGATAGTGGTATAATAGTCCTGTTAGCGCAAGCTAACCGAAAGGAGATCAAAATGAGTGAAGAAGAGAGAAAATTTCTTGAAGTGCGCGGGCTTGAAAAAAGCTTCGGCAGCGGAGAAACAAAACAGGATGTCCTGAAAGGACTTGATTTTACCGTCGGAAAGGGAGAATTCTGCGTTCTTCTCGGACCTTCAGGATCCGGAAAATCCACCCTGCTGAATATCCTCGGCGGCATCGACAGCGCCGACAGCGGTGAAATATTCATTAACGGCGACAGGCTCAGCAGAATGGACGAGAAAAGCCTGACAAGGTACAGAAGAAAGCATCTCGGATATGTATTCCAGATGTATAACCTGATCCCGAATCTTAACGTGAAGGAAAACATCGAGACAGGTGCATATCTGTCAGACGCACCGCTCGACATTGATGAACTGCTCAGAACACTCGGGCTTTACGAGCATCGCCATAAGCTGCCGAATCAGCTTTCCGGCGGTCAGCAGCAGCGAGTCTCCATAGGACGCGCTATCGTAAAAAATCCGGATATCCTGCTTTGCGACGAGCCTACCGGAGCGCTGGATTACACCACATCAAAAGAAATACTCCGGCTTATCGAAGAAGTAAACCAGAAATACGGCAATACTGTAATAATGGTGACACACAACGAAGCGATAAAACTGATGGCGGATCACGTGATAAAGCTGCGCGACGGAAAGATCAGGCATGATGATCTTAATTCCGGAAAAATAACAGCCGCTGAGCTCGAATGGTAAGGCGGTGCCGGTATGCAGAATGAGATAAAACAGGGAAAGCGTCCGAAAAATCCGCTCAATAAACGTGTCTGGCGTGATTGCATACGAGACTGGAAACGTTATCTGATGATATTTGTCATGCTCGTTGTGACAATAGGTTTCGTTTCGGGAATGTATGTCGCAAACAACAGCATGATGCAGTCTCTTGAAAACGGAGCGGAGAAATACAACCGTGAGGACGGACATTTCGAGCTTTCATCAAAGGCTGACGAAAACCTTATTGCGGCAATAGAAACAGGAGAACGCGCCGATATCGTTTCGGTATTCAGAGAAAGAGCATATAAAGAAGCCGGACCCGAAATAGAAAAAGCGGTAAAAGACGCAGTCACCGAAAAAGTCCGCGAGCAGGTCGGAAACGCGATACGCGAACAAGTCACGGCAGCTGTTGATGAGCAGCTTTCCGCAGCGGAAGCTATGGGAATGGAGATCACCGCCGAACAGAGGGATTCGGCAATAAACGAAGCTCTCGATGCCGCTATGGAAGAAAACTATGAAAATGCAGTAAACGAGGCTCTTGAAAAGGCTTTTGATTCCGATGATTACAGAAATGCTCTGAACGATGCCAAAGATGAAGCAAAAAAAGAGATCGACAAGGAAATAGATGAAAAATATGACGAGCTTGCCGAACGGTATGAGCTGAACGAAGAAGCCGATCCCGTTCCGGTAAAGCTGTATGAGCTTTTCTACAAGGAAAACGATGAGATCATTCCGGATAAATCGTCTTCTTCCGGAACGGTAAGAGTTTACAGTGAGCGCAGAAGCGTGAATATGTATGATATTCTTGACGGAAGCGCTCCGTCAGATGAAAATGAGATAATAATTGACCGTATGCATGCCGACAACGCCGGCATAAAAACAGGCGATACCATAAAAGTCGGCAGCACCTCATTCACCGTTTCGGGACTTGCGGCTTTCTCTGATTATACAACTCTATATGAGAGCAATACCGACACAATGTTCGATGCAATATCATTTGATGTCGCAATGACAACAGATGAGGGCTACAGACGTATCTCCGGAAACGAACACGCAAACTACGCTTTTATCTATAATAACAAGCCCGATGGGGTCAACAGCGAAAAAGTCATGTCGGACAACTTTCTGAAAGCGCTTATAACACAGACCGCTGTCTCTGAAAACAAGACGGAGATAAAAGACTATGTTCCCGCATACGCAAATCACGCCATAACTTTCGCACCGGACGATATGGGTTCGGATAAGACAATGGGCGGTGTCCTGCTGTACATACTGACCGCAGTCCTGGCATTCATTTTTGCGGTAACTATCTCATCGACCCTTGAAAAAGAATCCTCGGTCATCGGGACTCTCCGTGCGTCAGGCTACACAAAAGGTGAACTTCTGCGGTACTATATGAGCGCTCCCCTGCTTGTCGTAATAATTGCGTCGGCTGTGGGAAACGTCCTCGGCTACACGGCATTCAAGAATGTTGTCGTGGCTATGTACCGGAACAGCTACAGCCTTCCGACCTACGAAACACTGTGGACTCCCGATGCCTTTGTCAGAACTACCGTGGTGCCGTTTGTGCTGATGCTCCTGATAAACCTTATCGTAATATCACGGACACTGCGGCTTTCACCGCTGAGATTCCTGCGGCATGATCTGAAAAGAACAAAGCGAAAAAAGGCAGTACGGCTTCCGAAATGGAAATTCTTCGCAAGATTCCGTATCCGTGTTTTCTTTCAGAACATACCGAATTATATCATGCTTTTTGTTGGAATAACATTCGTTATGCTGCTGCTGTCCATGGCTGTGGGAATGCCGGTCACGCTGTCATATTATCAGGATTCGATAAAAGATATGATGTTCGCCGAAGATCAGGTGATCCTGATTTCGACCGAGGACGACGACGGAAACACGATAACTACGGATACCCAGGGAGCCGAGCGTTTTTCACTTTATTCGCTGATACACCGTTCAGACATTATGGACGAAGAAGTCACGGTTTACGGCATCGAAAAAGGAAGCGTTTACGTCAGCCTGCCGGAAAGCTATTACAGCGGTTCGGACGCATACACCGATGTATTTGTGTCGCAAGCGTTCTCGGAAAAATACAACGTTCATACGGGTGATACGATAACACTGTCCGAGAAGTACGAGGACAGAGAATATGAGTTCAACGTTTACGGTATAAACGACTATGCTGCGGGAATAACAGTGTTTATGTCGCCTGACAGATTCAATAAGGTCTTCGGCAAGGACGACGGTTATTTCACCGGATATATGTCGGATACCAAGATCGCGGATATCGACGAAAAGTATATTGCCAAAGAGCTGACCTCGGACGATATGCTTAAAGTTGCACGTCAGCTCGATCATTCAATGGGCGCATATATGACTTACTTCCAGTTTGTCTGCGTGATAGTTGCGGCTATTATACTGTATCTTCTCACGAAGATAATCATTGAGAAAAACGAGCGTGCAATATCAATGGTAAAGATACTCGGATATAACAACAAGGAGATCGCTCTGCTGTACATGGTCACCACCGCGATCGTCATGCTGGTGACCGAGATCGCGGCGATATTCTTAGGATACGCGGCTATGGGTGTTGTCTGGAAGATAATGCTCATGAAACTGGGCGGGTGGTTCGCATTTGTGATGACACCCGACGGATTCATAAAAGAATTCCTGCTGGTATTCATTGCATATCTGATAATAACGATATGTGATTTTATCAGAATAAAAAGAATACCGAAGGTGCTTGCGCTGAAAAACATGGAGTGAGAACAGAATAAAAAAGGCAGTACCGCACACTGTTTGTGCTGTACTGCCGGAATACTCGGAGAGGGACCATGGCGAAGATCAGGGATCTTACGGTAGGAAAACCGTCAAAAGTGCTGAGGGACTTTTGTCTCCCGATGTTCGGGAGCATAATATTCCAGCAGCTGTATAATATTGCCGACAGCTTTGTTGCCGGAAAACTCATAGGTGAGGACGCGCTTGCCGCAGTCGGAAACAGCTATGAGATAACTCTCATATTTCTGGCATTTGCTTTCGGGTGCAATATAGGCTGCTCGGTCATAGTATCTCAGCTTTTCGGTGCCAAAAGGATAACGGAAATGAAAACGGCAGTCTATACCTCGCTTCTGTCAAGCGGGGCAGTCTGTCTTGCGCTCATGGCTGCCGGAGCTCTCGCCGGCGGTGGACTTCTGAAAATAATACAGACTCCGGAGAATATCTTTCCGGAGTCTCTGCTGTATCTTAATATCTATATTTTAAGTCTGCCGTTCGTATTTTTCTACAATGTCTCCACCGGTATTTTTTCTGCGCTGGGGGATTCAAAGACTCCGTTTGTGTTTCTTGCAGCTTCTTCAACAGCAAATGTCGGCGCGGACATTCTTTTTGTCGCAGGCTTCGGAATGGGAGTTGACGGCGTTGCGTGGGCAACATTTATATGTCAGGGAATAAGCTGCATACTTGCGGTACTGTTTGTATTCAGACGGCTCTCGGAACTGCGTACTGACGAGAAGCCAAAAAAATTCTCGGCTGTGATACTTAAAAAGATCGCGGCAGTGGCAATACCGAGCATATTTCAGCAGGGCTTCATATCTGTCGGGAATATCCTTATACAAGGCGTGATAAACGGCTTCGGTTCAGGCGTTATCGCAGGATATTCGGCTGCTGTAAAGCTGAACAATCTTGTTATCACATCACTTACCACTCTCGGAAACGGTGTGTCAAACTTTACCGCCCAGAACATCGGAGCAGGAAAACATGACCGTATTTCGGAAGGATTCAGAGCAGCGATAAAGCTTGTGCTTGCAGTTTCGATACCGTTTGCGCTGCTGTATTTCTTTGCGGGAGGATATCTCGTGAAGCTATTTATGGATTCGCCCACCGATACAGCAATAGATACGGGGGTTATGTTCCTGCGGATCGTATCGCCGTTTTATGCAGTTATCGCGGCAAAGCTCGCCTCTGACGGAGTGCTGAGGGGTGCCGGTCTTATGACAAAATTTATGGCAGCTACATTCACTGATCTGATACTCAGGGTAGTGCTTGCATTCGTTCTTTCGGGACCGTTCGGCTCTACAGGGATATGGGCTGCATGGCCGATAGGCTGGACAACCGCGACCATAATATCACTTTCATTCTACGTATCGTTCCGGCGGAAAAATAAAAATAGTCTGTCAAAGTAACTCTCTGCCGCTTTTAATCTGTTCCCTAATTCTCTGTGCATTTCAGAAGGACAACATTTCCTTCCTTTTTAAGTTCATAGCCTTTCTTGTTCAGCAGCCATTCAACTTCTGTTCCTGCCTTTTTATCCACGGACGAAACTGTTATATCTTTGAGCAGTGTATTTCCGGTAAGTGAAACCGAAGTTCCGGTAAATGTGAGTTTATGACCATTTCCGTCGATCGCAAGGCTTTTGTATTTGTTCTTCGCCGGAAGCTTCATGTATGCTCCGATATCGGTATCACCGAGAAGTGTCAGCGTATAATTCTTCGTTTTGTCCGTGAACGACGCTACAGCATCGTTCCAGACAGCGAATCTGGTTCCGTTCACATCTATGCTGAATATACTAAGATAATGATCGCTGCCGACTCTGTAAAGATCGAAGATATTTTCTCCGTCTGCTGACGGTGATATACCGCTCACATCAAACTTTCCGTAAAGATCGGCTCTTGATCTGAAAATTACCCTGTCATCAAGAGGTTTATCCGAAACAAGAGCTATCTTATCTCCCTGCACTTCACCGTTCAGCACCACCGGAGCGGCACCGTCCTCAAAAGTGATCCTTGCCCCGCTCACACCTGTGAGCAATTTGTTCACTCTCAATGCGGCACCGGAAGTTATCCTCAGATCCGCTTCACTTAAAAGTTCAAGCTTTGATGCGATCAGCTTTTTTCCGATCACGGCAGGCTGATTTACCGTTATCGTTCCGAATCCTGAGATCATGCCGATCTCAGAACATCTTCCGAGAAGCAGAGTATTATCCGCACCGCCCTTTATCGAAAGTGACTTACCGTTAAAATCGAGTCCGTCGATCTCCGTATTTCCGACTGAAGAATTTATCCTTAAAACGGATGGTTCACCGTTAAAGCCTACAGCAGTTATGACTGTATTTTTCAGTGTGAATCCGTATTTCGGCGCCAGCGAACCCATTCCCCTGAGCAAAGCGCTGTGACCGTTTCCGCTGATCCTCAGGCTGCCGGCAGCTGTAGGAAGTGAAACAGCCGGAAATTCAACATTTTCTTTCAGCTCCACGATATATTCTGTTCCCGGGAATTTTCTTTCATTTTCCGCTATGACCTGCCATACCTTTTCGAGTGTGGAATACTCACGTATCGTACCATTATACTCAAGTGTTACAGCACCTATATATTCCGCACGCACCTTATTTCTGTACCGCACGGCACTGAGCTTTTTTTCACCATCGGTATTTGATATCATGATGACATTTTCAATGTCGTCTGCATGATCGTCCGAATGAAGTTCCATTATTGTCTTTCCGGCTATATCCGCAGGATCGCCGTCCTGATCGTTTACGGTGAGGGAAAGTTTTCTGGCATTGCCCACAATAAGTTTCGGAAGAAGGGTGACAGAATTTTTCCCGACAGCTTTATCATACTGGTTAAGCGTGACAGAAACATTTTCTATCTCTGCTGCCATGACAGATGACACGCCGTAAACATCAAGCATACCCTCTCCGGTCAGCTTTGTGGGAGAAAATCTCGCTTCATTCAGCATAACAACAGTTCCGCGTGCTATCTCGATGTTTACCAGCATCGCGGAAGCGATATTCAACGAAGAACCGGTATCGAGAACAAAATCAGATGTTCTCAGTCCCGTCAGCGTAAGCGGCAGTCCGCTTCTCAGCCGTTTTATCGAAGCAGTCCTGCCGGCAGCAGCTTTGACAGTCAGCGTTTTTGCAGTATCGTCAGATGCCTCCGCACAGATATCTATGACAAGATCGCAATTTGCGTTTATGGTAGGCTTACCGAGATGAAGCACAGCATTATCCTTTGTCATGATAACTACACTGATATCAGCCCGCGGAAGGGTTATCGGCTTTGGCTCGGTGTGATCGTCATTTATTATTATGACGTAGCTGTCGCTGTTGTTTCCGGCACTTAACCGCGTACTGATGAATTTTACCGCATCATCTATGGTGGCATATTCACCGTATCCGCTGCCGATCAGGAGGTGAGTTCCTTTATAGTCGGCATTCCCCACACCTGCTCTTGCGCGTGCCTTTGCCCATGCTATATATACTTCATTTGAGTGAGCCGCCGCAATACAGCCAGCATTTCCGATAAGAGTCGAAAGGTTTGTGATGCACGTCTCTGCGCTGAACCCGCTTTCAGAATAGAAAACAAGATCCATGATGATCTTTCTGAACATCGGGATATTCGCTTTTATCACGTTCAGGCGTTCATTCAGATCATCCGCGTATGCAGAAGTCTCAGCCAGTTTTTCTGTCATACTGATGAATCCGGCATCGGCAGCTTCCGAGAAACTATCATATTTAACGGACTTCCCGTTTTCGTCCTTACCGTTTTTCCATTTTGTGATAAGCAGCCCCACAAAGTCCGTCAGAGAACATTTTCCCGAATTGAGGACCTTTATCACGCTGAAAGTATCGGTTATCGAAGGAGCGATAACGACGGAAAGCACGGTACAGAGTGTACTTCTTATTGTCTGCGGTTTGCTGAGTTCTTTTGAAGCGGCAGCCTTAGTGCCGGCTTCTGCACCATATACACAGGCTCTGAGATAGTCAAAAAGCAGTTCGCCCATAGAAGCGTTGTCGGGATCCTTTGAAAAATTCTTAAAGACACCGGTCATAACTGCCTTATAGCTTTCCGGCACATTATCCATAAGTGACTTTATCCCGTCAGCCATTGCAGAGTCTTCATTGTCGGTGATATATTTTGCGACAGAAGCGATAAGATCGTCAAGTGTCGATGATGCAGCATCAAGATGTCCGCCGGTAAAGTAATTTATCAGATCCGCCAGCGCTGCCGCAGCAGCTTCGTTTTCATCAGCGGCTTTTCCCCTTGCCTGCAAGTCCTCAGAGGCATAGGCAAGCAGGCTCATTAAGATCGGAGTTATTGATACCCCGATATCGGTCTGATCCGTATCTGTGGAAAGCGAATTGCCCTGTCCGAATAATCCGGCGGCAGCCATAAGTGCTTCTTCACAGCCTGAATCCGTATATTTCCCGTCCGGAACAGCATGAGCAAGTCCCGCTATTCTCTCTTTAACGAATGCTGTCAGCCCTTCCTTGCCCGTGACCGGTCCCACAGGCTTCGGCGACATCGACGGAAGATCGAAAGTCATCTTACCGAACCCGCGATAATCGCCGCTGCCGACAATCGCGGAATACATTGCGGAATAAGACTTCTCAAGCTGACCGAGCATACTTTCATAGGGTATCTCACCGTTATTGTCAAGGGAGCAGATCTGCCCGTAATATGTAAATCCCCATGCCTCAAGAGGCAGGTGTGTTATCAGATCATAGCTGAACGGATAATTATGTATCCCCCTGAAAGCATTGTCGTTCACATTTATCGTTCCGCCGCCGGTATATTCCCAAGCTTCTCCGGGAGTATCACAGGCCGCGTATTCTCCCGAGCGCGCACCCGAAACACTCAGCGCTTCGTTTTTTGAAGCGCCGTTCTTTATCGTGCGCGGAGTTGCAAAAGTACAGCAGTAAACGTCCTCGGGGCTGATACTTACATTACTGCCGAAATATCCCGCACCGCCGCCGGCAAGGAATCCTCCGAGCAGGTTCGAGACAGCAGCTCCTCTGCTGTGTCCGGCTGTCCATACTTTCAGCGCACCTGTGATACCATGCTCTGAAATGTATTTCTTCATAAAACGCAGTATCTCGTCCCGCGCTTCTTTGAATCCCTTATGCAAATATCCGCTGCCTACATTGAAATTTCCTGCCCACTCCTTCTCATATCCGGAGCTTCGCGGAATAACGGCAAGCAGTGTGTATGCGGTACCGTCAGCAGTCACAGTCTTGTGCCCGACAGCTGCCGCGACCGAATTGTCAAGCGTCTCAGCACTGTAGTACGCATTCACACAGATGTCTTCAAACTCAAGATCACTAAGGAGCGCCATAAGGTCATTCCCGCCTCCGCCGTAAGTGCTGCCGGACGTAACAGCAGCCTGCGCCGAAAGCGTGATAAGGCTGTCACACTCATCAAATGACGAACGTGTGAAGCTGTCATCGCGGTAAATAAAGCTGTCTGTCAGTCTTTCACCGCTTTTATCGGAATATGAGTAAGAATATGTGCCGGTTATGATCTTCGGTTCGGCAGTCTGAAGCGCAGATGATGCCGGTGCAAAAGTATGTAATGCCAGAGCGGCGGCAATAACCGCTCCGACAGTTTTTTTCAGATATATGAACATAAAAACCCCGTTTCTCAGCATACAGACAGAGCCTGCGGCAAAAGCATTCTCATTCAGTTCAATTTTAACATACATATAAACATTAGTCAAGAAAAACAATTCAAAAATGAACTCTTAAAACGAGAAAAATAATTGACATAAGCTGTTATAAATGGTATAATATAATGGCAATACCGCACAAATAGACGTGCCGCGAAATAAGCTGCATTATAAATAATGTGTCCTCAATAACTGCCTTTTGGCAGTTATTGGCTGAAAATCTGCAAAACAGATTTTCAGATGTTGTGTAAATGCGCCTGCGGTGCATTTACACAACGGACACATTCCTT
>ODAI014062173.1_pt1 | contig 14873 bp, 14 predicted proteins | sample 1539321 | NCBI WGS metagenome assembly ODAI01 (sample SAMN02144231, study PRJEB22623) | gut metagenome | biome: sheep rumen | host: Ovis aries | place: New Zealand
ATGGGGCTTCTCCCCACACCCCGAACCAAGGGGGCTTTCCGGTCGCCCCCTTGAACCCCTTCGGTTTATGGGGCTTCGCCCCATACCTCGAACCAAGAGGGCTTTCCGGTCGCCCCCTTGAACCCCTTCGGGCTGCGTTCCCGTGTCTTTTGCTGCAAAATGAACGCTTAATAAACAGATTTTTGTATAGTCATTATGTTTTTCTTGACAATTTGGCATAATAGCTGTATAATGTAAATGTATGTATAACAGAGACTGCGAGGTAAGAATATGAAGTTCTACAGATGGAACAAACATTATCTCGGCTGGGGAATAACAGCGTTCGCCGTTATAGTTGCCTCTTCCCTTGTTTTTTTGATGCTTACAAATATGAGCACCATTATGGGAGCAGTAGGAAATTTCTTTTCGGCGATAAAGCCCATTATTTATGGCCTGATCTTTGCATATCTTCTTGCACCTGTTGTTGAGAAATTTGAAAAACACGTTTTCAAGAATTTATTCAAAAAGCATGACCGGACATATTCGCAGGTAGTTGAAAACAGAAAAAAACAGGGAGAAGAGGATCCTAGCGATCCGGAGATCGAAGAAAAATACTCAAATCTTAAGCTTTATATAAAGAACAAACCGAGACGTATCGTCAGCATTACCCTGACATTTGTTATTCTGCTCGGTATAGTTGTGGGAATATTCTTTGCGATAGGTCCGCAGCTGCTGATGACCCTGAAGACACTGGTTGAGAATATACCTAATTATATCAAGACGATCACTGAATGGATAAACGGACTGTTCCAGAGTTATCCCGAGATCGGTGCTGAGATAAATAACCTTATCAGCGATGCCGGTACAACACTGAGAACATGGCTGAGTACTTCTATAATCCCGCAGATGGGTGACTATCTCGGTACTCTCACAAACGGGATAATGAGTGTAGTGGGACTTCTGCTGAACCTTATTTTCGGTGCGGTCGTGGCGATTTATTGTCTGTACAGCAAGGAGCTTTTTGCCGCACAGAGCAAAAAAGTCATCTATACGATAATGAAGGTAAAACACGCAAACAAGGTCATTTCGAGTGTTCGTACGCTTCACCGCTCATTCGGCAACTTCATAACCGGAACTATAATTGACTCATTCGTTGTCGGCTGTATAACATTTGTGGTGGCAACTATCGCAAATGTGCCGTTCTCGATGCTGGTAGCGGTAATTATGGGTATTACCAATATCATACCGTATTTCGGACCGTTTATCGGTCTTGTGCCGTGCCTGTTCCTCATATTCATGGAAGAGCCGTTCATGTGCATAGTATTCGCGGTGATAGTAATAATCATATCGAATCTGAACGGAAATATCATAAGCCCGAAGATTATCGGCGGAAGCACAGGGCTTACAAGCTTCTGGGTAATATTCGCGATACTCGCAGGTCAGGGAATATTCGGCTTCTGGGGACTTATCATAGGTATCCCGCTGTTTGCGGTGATCTACAGCGCACTGAGGACGATTATCTCCAATAAGCTCGTTAAAAAGGGACTGCCATCCGGCTCGGACAAATATACGGATATAGAAACCATAAATCCGGATGATCTGACCGCGGTATCGCTGAGCGATACACTTGCGGCTGAGGCGCTGGAGAGAGAAAGGAAGAACGCCGAGAAAAAAGCCCTGAAGAGAGAGCAGCGCGAAAAGCTCAAATCGGTATTCGCGGAAAAAACCGGAGAAAAGTCCGTAAAAAAAGAAAAGATCAGTACAAAGAATAAAAAGAAATAAAGGAGGTGTCTGCCATGAATATGGAAAAGCTGAAAAAGGATTATGGAAATGTCCTTTGGTCGGGAAAAAAGTGTATTCTCGGATTGCCGATCTCGTTCACGAGATATGTTATTACAGATACAACGCTTTATACAAAGATCGGGTTTCTGAATATCAGAGAAGATGAAATGGAGCTTTACAGGATATTCGACAAAAAGATCTCGTTTACCCTCGGTCAGCGTATTTTCAGAGTCGGGACGATCTCTATTGCAGCAAAGGACATTGATACTCCCGAGAAGAAGATAATATCAATAAAAAAGCCGAGAGATGTCAAAAAATTGCTTGATGCTGCCGTAAAGGAGCAGCGCGACAGGTATTATGTAAGAGGACGGGATATGATAGGCGGTTCAATAGACGGCGATCCGGAAATAATGCAGGAAGATTTTACCGAAATATGAGGCTCTGGGAACGCCTGCTTTGTTAAGATTTTACAAATTTTTCGGAAAGTTGAAAAAATCCCGCAAATCGGTGTCACCATTTGCCTGTAAAAATCGTTTTATTATATAGGAGTCAGTTTTGTCTGAAGTGTCATAAACAGATGTTTATGAATCATTAAGCCGTCCGGAAGGACGAAAGAAGAAAGGAAAGGATATAAAAATGAACAAGCTTTTAAGAAAAGCAACAGCTGTTCTGACAGCTGGTATCATGACAGCAGCGGGATTGTGTAACGGCAGCGTCGCCGCGGGCGCATTGACGGTAGATAAGACCGTTGATGTTGCGTATGAGGCAGGCACTACGGTCGCAAAACCTACATACACAATAAAGGGCTCAGCCGGAGTCAGAAAGATAAGACTTTCTACCGCCACAGCAGGTGCAACAATTTATTACACGATCGACGGTTCGGTACCTGACGCAAGCAGCAGAGTGTATAAAACCGGTACACTGCTCAAGATCAAGAGCAATATCAGGATAAGAGCCATTGCTATAAAGGGCACCGCGAAAAGCGATGTAATGAACAAGACCTTCAAGGTAGCAACACTTGTCGGAGATGTTACCGGCGACGGAAATATCAACCAGACGGATTATACCCGTTTTGTCAGCTGCGCTAACGGCAAGACAAGCTATGTGTGCATCGACAACCTCGACTGCAACGGCGACGGCAGGACAACCAGAAAGGATATCACCGTTCTTAAACAGTATCTCGACAGGGAAATACCGTATCTTCCTTACGGCGGTAACGTAATAACCGAAGATCCGGAGGAAAAAGAAGACAACGATGATGCCGGCAGCAACTCAGGCAGCAGTTCTGACAGCTCCACGCTCGGAAGACCCGGTATCACACTGTACAGATCTTACGGCGGAAAGAGCGTTGAATTTTCACACTCTCAGAGCGGCGTTACTTTCTATTATACAATCGACGGATCTACACCCACGACTTCAAGCACAAAATATACATCAAGATTCCTTGTGACTAAAAATGCCACAGTCAAGGTAATTGCATACAAGAACGGCGTTAAGAGCGCTGTTCAGCAGATACAGGTAAGCATGACCCAGACTGCTAAAGTAGCAAGTGCCACGGACACCTCACAGTCGTATTCGGGTTCTGCAAACGTAAAACTTGTCTGCAATCAGTCAGATACAAAGATAATTTATACAACAGACGGTTCAGATCCGTCCACAAGTAAGACTGCTACATTATATACAGGTCCCTTCACTATCACAAAGACATCGACCGTAAAGGCGATCGCTCAGGCAAAGGGATATATTGACAGTGAAGTCTCTTCCTTCAAGTTCATCATTACCGAAGATTATACCATAAGCGGTATAGTCTGGAACGACACAAATCTCAACGGCAGAAGAGACAGCGGAGAATCCGGTGTCGGCGGACTTACGGTATATGCTTATAACACCCAGAACAAATCCTATGCAAAGCAGACCACAACCAATACAAACGGCGCATATACTTTCAATGGACTTACAAGAGGCATAAAGTACGAGATAATAGTTGAATTCAACTATATCCAGTACCGCCCCACAAATACCAAGCTTTATAAGACGACCCCGCAGGAAATGGTCGTAAAGAACGGCGGAACATATACTCCCGGCGGAAATCTTATCAGCGTTATCAACAACTACAAAGAAGCGATCAAGAGCTCGGTATTCACCGTGAGAGCATATACGGGTGATACATATTCAGACACAGTAACAGATGCAAATCTTGCGCTCGTATCTATGAGCGAATCTTATCTCCAGGTGTCGGTAAAGGCAACCGGACAGAATTCAAAGAATAATGTTATAAACGGAGATAACCTTTCGTTCACAGTTACTCTTACAAACTGCTCGCTCACTCAGACTCTTTCAGATGTGACTATGGGTCTGTACTTCACAGATTCGCTTTCAAGCTTTACATTCCAGGGATCGGGTGCTTCAAATCAGTTTGAAGCTATCAGAAACGGCTACAGATATTACACTATTTCAAATCTGATAGGTTCTAACGGACTCCAGCCGGGCAGATCGGTCCAGTTCGTTATCAACGGAACAGTCTCTGCGGCTACAAATGCCAAGATACAGTGCTATTCTGAGGTACTGTCATACAGATTCGCAGAGCCTTGCCTGGACTGCTACTCTGTCCCCGGAAACCTTTCGGTAGGAGCGGCGCTTAACAGCGGCGAAAAAGACGAAGCGCGTTCAGATATTATAACCGTTACCGATGACAGCGGCGGAACATCAGAAGCAAGCATTTCGTATGAAGGCGGTCTTACATATACACTGTATCAGGGCGAAGAGTGCGAATTTGATATTCTGGTAAAGAACATCTCGTCAACAAAGGACTATATCATCTCGTTCGACGGTATCACTCTTGTAACATACAGCGTCAGTGTGAAGCAGTTCGACTCTGACTTCCTCATTACATTCCATGTAAAGGCAAACACAGCAAGCAACGCAGGTAAGGCATATTTCACAGTATATCTTTCAAACAACACAAAGAAGTATGTAAGAATTTGCGTAGATGTAAGCGCTATTGATCGTCCTTATTAAGATGAAACAATAATTTCAGTCAACAGATGATCTTATAAAGATGCCTGTCGGTCTTTGGCCGGCGGGCATCTTGTTCATATTGCCTAAATTCAAAAAGAAAAATTTGTGAAAATTACCGCCCTTGTGCAAAAATGCGAATACTGCTATAATGGTATTATACGGTGTTACCGCCTATTACTTTTAAGGAGGACATAGCTTAATGAATTACGGCTTTTTCGACGAAAAAAACAAGGAATATGTCATCACCCGACCCGATACTCCCTCGGCATGGGCAAACTATCTCGGCTCGCCCGAATACGGTGCGATAATCTCAAATAATGCAGGCGGCTACAGCTTCGTTAAATCCGGCGCTAACGGAAGAATTATCCGCTATCGCTTCAACTCCGTGGCTACAGATCAGCCCGGACGTTATATCTATCTGAGAGACGCTGAGACAGGCGACTACTGGTCCGCTTCATGGTCACCGGTATGCAAGCCGCTCGACAGCTATAAAAGTGAGTGCAGACACGGTACGGCTTATACGGTAATAACATCTGAGTATTCGGGAATAAAGTCCGAAACTCTTTACTATGTTCCGAAGGACGCTACCTATGAGGTATGGCGCTCAAAGATCACAAACACAGGCGATAAGCCCAGAAAGCTTGCTGTTACCGGTTACTGCGAATTTGTGAATGATAACAACTATGAGCAGGATCAGGTGAACCTCCAGTACACCCTGTTCATCACACATACCTACTTCAAAGGCAACTACGTTCTCCAGAAGCAGAATGAGGTGTTCCAGAACCCGAACAACAACCGTTTCCTCGGTCTTGCTATGCAGAAGATCGACAAATACTGCGGTGACAGAGACAAGTTCGTCGGAAGCTATCACAGCTATGCAAACCCCGTAGGTGCGGCTGCCGATCTTAACAATGACCTCAACTTCAATACAAACTCCTGCGGCGCTCTCCAGACTAATATCGCGATCGCTCCCGGTGAGACAAAAGAATTTGTATATCTGCTCGGTCAGAAGCCCGAAAATGAGGCTGAGGCGATCATCGCAAGATACGAAAAGCCCGGCGTGTGTGATGAAGAGCTTGAGATACTGAAAAAATACTGGCACAGCAAGCTCGATAACTTACAGGTCCACACACCTGACGAGAATTTCAACAATATCGTCAATGTATGGAACGCGTACAACTGCTTCATAACATTCACATGGTCGAGAGCAGCATCGTTCCAGTACTGCGGTCTGCGCAACGGCTTCGGTTACAGAGATACCGTTCAGGATATACAGGGTATAATCCACCTTGCACCTGAAATGGCAAAGAAACAGATAGTATTCATGCTGTCCGCTCAGGTAACTAACGGCGCAGGTCTGCCGCTCGTTAAGTACACTCACAACGCAGGTCACGAAAATACTCCTGACGATCCGGACTATGTAAAGGAAACAGGTCATCCGAGCTACCGCGCCGATGACGCGCTCTGGCTGTTCCCGACTGTTTATAAGTATATCTCCGAGAGCGGCGACAGCGCATTCCTCGATGAGGAAATATTCTATGCGAACAACGGCGAGAAGGGTACTGTTTACGATCATCTGAAGAGAGCTATCAAGTTCTCAATGGATAACCTCGGCAGACACGGAATGCCCGCAGGACTCCACGCTGACTGGAACGACTGTCTGCGTCTCGGAAAACTCGGCGAATCTACATTCGTTGCATTCCAGCTCGTATATGCTATAAAGATACTTCGCAAGTACGCGGAAGAAAAGAACGACGCTGAATATATAAAGTATCTTGATGATGTAATGGCAAAGCTCGATAAGATCCTCGCAGACTGCTGGAACGAGGACAGATGGATCAGAGGCTACAAGGAAGACGGCACAGTTATCGGTCAGCGCACCGATCCCGAGGCAAATATGTGGCTTAATCCGCAGTCATGGTCTGTTATTTCCGGCTATGCTTCCAAAGAACAGGCCGAAAAGGCTATGGACAGCGTTGAAAGAGAGCTGAATACTCCTTACGGTGCAATGGTAATGTACCCGCCGTACAACAAGCATGGATTCGACGGCGCCCTCATGCAGTGCTTCAATGCCTGCACAAAGGAAAATGCCGGCATCTTCTCTCAGCCGCAGGGCTGGCTGATACTTGCCGAATCAAAGCTCGGTCACGGCAACAGAGCGTATAAGTATTGGAAAGAAGCTTCTCCCGCAACATACAATGACAAGGCTGAACTCAGAGTGCTTGAGCCTTATGTATTCGGTCAGTTCGTAGAAGGCAAGGACAGCCCCTTCGCAGGACGTGCTCACGTTCACTGGCTCACCGGTACAGCTTCGACCGTAATGGTAGGTACAACAGAGGGTATCCTCGGACTTAATCCCGAAACAAAGGGACTTGTTATCGACCCGTCTATTCCGTCAGAGTGGAAAGAATACACTATGGATAAGACGTTCAGAGGCAAAAAGCTCCACGTTACCGTAAAGAACCCCAACGGTTCAGAGCACGGCGTAAAGAGCGTCAGCGTAAACGGTCAGAAGATCGAAGGCATTCTTATCGAAGACAGCATTCTCAAAGCAGAGAACGAAGTAGTTATCGAGATGTGATGCAGCAGTTAAGAAACTGCTGATTAAAGAAAAACTTATAACAGTTCATATTTCCCTCGCCTGTTTATGGCGGGGGAATGACGTTTTGATTCAGGAGACAGCTATGAATTTAGCAAACAAGCTGACATTGTTCAGAGTAATACTCGTGCCGTTCTTTGTTGCGGCACTGATGATACCGTACATTCCGGTGAGATTTCTGATCGCACTGATAATATTTGCGCTTGCAAGCATTACGGATATGCTTGACGGAAAAGTTGCAAGAAAATATAATATGATAACCGATCTCGGAAAGTTTCTCGATCCTCTTGCGGACAAAATACTTGTGGCTGCGGCGCTGATATGTTTTGTGGAACTCGGCTGGGCGCCGGCATGGGCGGTTGCTCTTATAATGGCAAGAGAATTCATGGTATCAGGAGTGCGGCTCGCTGCTGCAAACAGCAAAGAAAAGCTTGTTATTGCGGCAAATATATGGGGAAAGCTCAAGACCGCTTCAACCATGGTATCAATATGTTTGATACTTATAATGCATATTCTTACGGACGATTTTTCAGTGATCGGAGCAGAGTTTCCTGTACAGATCATAACCGATGTACTGATATATATCTGCACATTCCTGACCGTTGTTTCGGGAATCATCTATCTGTATGACTACAGGAGCGTGCTGAAAGAGAACTGATGTGAAAAAGGTACTGATCGCAGCAAAAACAGCCGAAGCGTGCAGAACGCTCGGCGGATATATAAATCCCGACGGGTATGAGGTTACGACTGCTACCGACGGAATGACGATACGGGGCATAGATATCGGTGTTTACGATTTTATATTCGTGTCGGTCCCGCTTGAAAATGAAAGCGGCCTTGAATTGATCACGGAGCTTCGCACGCGCACAGATGCGCACCTTATTGCAATTGTACGGGAAGAGGCTGCCGATCCGGCGTACAAGCGCCTGTCGCCTGTCGGCGCTTATATAGTGACAAAGCCTGTATTCAAGGGATCGCTGATGCAGGCGATAAGGTTCTGCGAAATGCACGCCGGAAATGAGATAGGGTTCCGTCAGCGCATCGCCGAGCTTGAACAGAAGTCCGAGAAGGATAAACTTCTCAGCCGCGCGACTCTGATAGTGATGAGCAAGGAAAACCTCTCCGAGGACGAGGCTCACAGGCGCATACAGAAGCTCTCAATGGATCTGCGTATTCCTGCGGACGAGGTGGCGGAGGATATAGTGAATGGCCTGCTGATATGAAAGTTCTGCCCGTCATTAAGCACAAAAAAACGATTACAAATATGAAAGAAATGACGAAATCGTGCATGGATAAGCGGTTTTAAGCGGTTTCTCTATTGACACGAGCTGATTAATATGATATACTTTATTTAAGCATCACTATGCTTATTTTCTGCATAGAAAAGGGGTAATTATATGGCTGAATTTACCAAGGAAGATTTTGACAGGGTAAAAGCAGAAGATTATGTCGAAGATGAATTCGGTCTTGGCATGAAGGGATATCTTCTTGCCCGCGCTGTGTTTTACGCTGTCGGTACTTTTGCGATACTCGGTGCGCTCTTTGCATTGCTGTTCGGAGCTACTACTCTGAATGACCTTGTCAGCAACGCCACTGCTTTGAATTCTTCATCGCCGCTGATAACAGATCCTGTGTTATTTGATGGTCTGAAGATCTGTATGTTCGCTCAGGCGGTCTATACTGTAGGATCTCTCGTGTGTGCCGCTATGCTGTATTTCAAGCGCGCTAAGATCTATGCTTTCATTGATCTCGGGATCTTTGTTGCATTTGTGGCAGTCTTCGTGGTATTCGGTTCGTTTGATATTCTTTTCAACGGGTCCGCATGGCTGCTTTATCTGCTCATCAATCCTCTATGGTCGTTTATCGGACTGTTCGGCGGAAAGCACTTTGCTTATATGCCTATGAAATAATGTCAGAAGGGGTGTTTGAATCATGATTTTAGGATTATTTATGGATAGGATCGGTATAAAGATCGTACCGATGTCCTGGATGATATTGAGCGGACTTGTTCTTGTCGCAGGTTTTGCATTTATGATATTCAGATATGTATATGAAAAGGGCGAATCCGACATAGATCCCGCAGTTTTCAAGAAGATCTCAGGAATTGCAGCAATGGTATTTCTCATCTACGGCATCACCGAGACTATAGCGGCGTTCGCATGTGTTGCAGTCAATGAGGCTTGCAGAAACGGATATCATTTCGACATTCAGAACTGCGTATTCTGCTCCGGATTTAAAAATTCACATTCCGCAGCATCTGACTGCCTCACTCTTGGTCTTTATTTCGATGCTTTCGTTGTCAACGCTTATATCACCAATCTTATCAAAAACGTTCGTGAAAAGTTATCCAAAAAGCCAGCCTGACTGAATAGTTTATTAATAACAATTAAAGCACAGAGTAATTCAATTGCTCTGTGCTTTTTGCTTTTGTGTTATAGCAGCTGAAAACTTGTTGATTCAGGTGCCGCCTTTCAGGAGAGAGAAAGGGTGAAGGGGTCTGGGGAGGAGGGAACATGAGGTTTCCTTCTCCTCTTCTCCCCATTCACGAGCGCAGGCGGTGAAATCTCACCTGATAAATCTGATCCTGCCGACCAGCGGCAGCTCGACTGCGCGGTTGCCGATGATATTGAACAGCTCATAGAGGAAGGCTCCGAGCATTACAAGTCCGGTAACAGTGCTTGTAATGTACCCGACTATCCTGAACAGAAAGCCTATCAGCGGTAACATTCCGAGTGCAGTGAGGGTTGAGATAAGAACGGATAAGATCACGCTTACGATCAGGAGAATAAGACCCTGATTTGCGTGGAATCTTCCGACCTTCGAGTCTGGATAGACTACGAGCGGCAGGAAGAACAGTATTCCCAGATACGCAAGAATACACATTACCTTCGTTTCCTGAATGTCCTGCTGACTGAATTCGTCTGTGTGATCGTATGCATGGCGGCTGTTTTGCGAATAACCGGACGAAGAACTGCCGGCGCTGCCGTTTTCTACATGAACGGCAGAGTCATCTACATCTATCGTCTGTGCCTTTTCTTTCGCGTTGAATCCGTTGACTAAAGCGCCGCATTTAGGGCATTTTGTTTCATCATCGGTCATAATAGCGCCGCATGAAGCGCAGGTCCTCATTATATCTTCCTCCTTTGGGGGCTACTCGTCGTCCTCGTTTTCGGTTTCTTCCTTTATAATGTACAGTGCGGACTTTATATCCTCGTATCCATATCCCCGGCGTGCAAGCGCGGCTATAACCTTCTGCATTTCTTTTCGGCCTTCTATCCCGCTGAGAAATAACTTGTCCGCGTATTTTTTCCGCAGTATCTCCGCTATTTCCGAGGTAATATCGTCTGAACTGTATGCTTCGAGCGCTGCGTCAATAACATCTTTGTCGAGTCCCTTTTGCCGCATCATCATTGATGCACGGGACTTTCCGTATTTCTTGACGGTAATGTAGTGCTTTGCAAGCTTTGCGGCATATCGCTCATCGTTGACATAGCCGTACTCACACATAAGATCAGCGACGGTGACGGCAGTATTTTCGCTGTAATTGTTTTTCAGCTTCGCTATAAGCTCATTCCTGCCGTAATCCCGTCCGCCGAGCAGATACATTGCCCGTCTTTTTGCAATATCAAGTTCTTCCACTTATTCGTTTATTTCGTCGATCGAGAATTCTTCAAAGTCGTCGTCTGCGGCGACCACTACACTGCTCTTCTTTGCTCTTCCCTTTTTCGGTTTTTCTGCGGGAGCTTCTTCCGGAGCTGCTTCGGGAGCGCTTTCATCTGCGGCTGCACCTGACTCTGCGGCGGATTCGCCTTCGGAACCGCCTTCGTCATCGGTGTCAGAGTTGTCCAGCTGCTCTGCACTTGCCCATATCTTTTCCTCGATCTCTTTCATAACATCGGGATTTTCATCGAGGAATTTCTTTGTATTCTCTCTTCCCTGCCCTATACGCATATCGGCATAGCTGAACCATGCGCCGGACTTTTTGATGATCCCGAGTTCGATCGCATAGTCGAGCACTTCACCTGTACGTGAGATGCCATGACCGAAGATCATATCAAATTCGCAGCTCTTGAACGGCGGTGCAACCTTATTCTTTATTACTTTGCACTTTGTACGGTTTCCTATGGTTTCTGAGCCGTCCTTTATAGGCTCACCCTTGCGCACCTCAATACGCACAGACGCATAGAATTTCAGTGCACGTCCGCCCGGTGTAGTTTCGGGATTTCCGAACATAACGCCGATTTTTTCTCTGATCTGATTTATGAAAATTGCGACAGTGTTGGATTTTGAAATAACTGCTGTCAGTTTTTTCATTGCGCCCGACATAAGTCTTGCCTGAACGCCGACAAAAGTATCTCCCATATCGCCGTCGATCTCGGCTTTTGTTACCATTGCTGCAACCGAGTCGAGAACAATAATATCTATTGCACCCGAACGAACCAGCGCTTCCATAATATCGAGTGCCTGCTCGCCTGTATCGGGCTGTGAAACGATGAGCTGATCCACATCAACTCCGAGCCGCTTTGCATAAACGGGGTCGAGGGCGTGTTCAACGTCCACGAAAGCTGCGATACCTCCCCTTTTTTGAGCTTCAGCTATCGCGTGGAGCGTTACTGTGGTCTTACCGCCGGATTCAGGTCCGAATATTTCAATGATACGTCCTTTCGGTAGCCCGCCTATGCCAAGCGCCATATCAAGACCGATAGATCCGGTGGGCAGGGATTCAACGTCAAGCGCCGCTTTTTCTCCCATACGCATTACCGATCCTGCTCCGAACTGTTTTTCTATCTGAGCTATTGCCGCATCGAGTGCTTTCTTTTTTTCTTCCGCTGTTATGGGCTTTTCGAGAACCTTCTTTGCTGCCTGTGCCTTTGCCATTTTTATGTTCCTTTCTTCTGCGGGAATATCCCGTTCACTGCCGTATCTTACGAATATAGTATATCATCATAAGGGTCCGGATGCAACATCTCAGGGGTCAATTGTCCCGTATCGAGAACAATTTTATTGCTTGCTGCCTGCGCTGTCCGCCTTTGCATCGGCTTCTGAGAACCTCTCTGCATATTCTTCTATTAGATCTTTTTTCAGCTCCAGCATACGAAGGAACTGTTTTTTGATGTCACTTTTCATACCGTTTCGCTGCCAGTCGAGTATCAGCCCGAAGCACGAGCACTTATAGAAACTGATAAATGCTTCTCTGTCATAATCACTTACCCGGTAATTTTTGGTGATGCTGTTTATATAGACGGTAACAACGTGCTGGCACACCCGCCACAGATATTCCTCATATATATCGCGGCTGACGGAATTATATATGTGCATCACTGCCTTGCGGTTGTTCATGGCGAAGCTTATCGCAGCCTCGATGCACTCTTCCAGCGAGTCAATGGTCGGATATTCGGCAATTATTTCCTCTGCCTGTTCCATTACCATTTCCTCCAACAATGAAGGAAGGTCGCGGAAGTGGTAATAAAAAGAATTCCGGTTGATGCCGCAGTCCTCGACTATATCCTTTATGGTGATCTGACTGACCGGCTTTTCATTCAATAATTTCAGCGCCGATGCCTTTATTGCTTTTTCTGTCAGATTCGACAACTCCTGCTATCCCTCCCATTGCCGCTTCGCTCGGGGCTGGGGAAAACCTTGTTGTGTCGGAAGTTTCTTTGTTGACCGCCTCCTGCGGTCTTTTGGAAACTTCCTGCATGGCATCGTGCCGTGAACAAAAGGTTATTCCCCAGACCCCTTTCACGAAGTACGCCGCATCGTGCTGCGCTTTGACTGCATTGATGCAAGCAAGCGCAGTGCGTCTATTTGTGCGATATTACCATTATATTATAGCATACTTTTCAGAAAATTACAACCATTTTACGCTTTTCTTTTAATATAAGCAGATACTTATCGGTTTAATCGCGAAGCTATCAGCCTTTCAGCAGGGTCAAGAGGCGGACTGGTCACTGGATTAGGGGAGAAGCGGCGGTATCAGCTTTCGAGGAAGTAAGAGGCTTCCATATCGGCGGTAGAAAGAGCGAATGCCAGCGGATACATCTCAAACGCCTTGCCGACGAGGTTGCGGTCGTTCACATCGCCGTAAGAGAACCCCATGTGCCAGCGTATAGCCATTGCTTCCTCGCGCGAAAGACGCATAAATCCGCTTATCATATATACCGACTTTTCTCCGTGACCATAAGGCAGAAGCTCCTCCGTCCGGTAATACGGGACCTTCTCCCATTGACCCTGTTCATTTTTCTGGTTACGGTAATCCACTTTGTACGTGTTAGTTTTGCACAGATCGTGCAGCAGCGCAACTAATGCGATCTGTTCATCTGTGTAGTTTTCGACCTTGTATATTTCTTTTACTCTCGGACGTGCGAGATAATCTTTAAGGCAGTGGTAAACATTCAGCGAGTGCTGTGCAAGCCCTCCTTCGTATGCGCTGTGATATTTTGTGCTTGCAGGCGAAGTGAAGAAATCGCTTTTATTTGTCAGATAGTCGAGCAGCTTGTCAGCGCCTTCACGTTTTATGTTCTCTGTATATATCTGTGTGTATTCCGCACGTATTTCTTCAACGCTGCGATGTGTGGTTTCACTCATAGTTTCTCCTTAATGCAAAAATGCCGTACCGCAAAAGCACGGTACGGCATAATGTTATTTCTTATGAAAGTATAGCGTGCTCGTCGTTTGCATCAAACAGGTGGATCTTGTTAGGATCGATAGCGAGCTTTACTACGTCCTGAGGACGTGCTGTGCAGCGAGGAGATACTCTTGCTGTGATAGGCATTCCTTCGCAGGTGAGGTACAGATATGTTTCTGCGCCCATCATTTCTGTAACATCGACGTTAGCTTCGATAACGCCTGTTGTTGCAGCGGAGAGGAACATTTCTTCATCGTGGATGCTCTCGGGACGAACGCCGAGGATAACGTCCTTATCTACATAATACTGGAGAGCCTCAGGATCAGCCTTGGCTGACGGGATCTCAACGTAGAACTTTCTTCCTCTGGAGGTCTTTGTATCTTCTGAGCCGAACTCAACTGTGAACTTACCGTTCATCATAATGAGCTTAGCGTCGATGAAGTTCATCTGAGGTGTGCCGATGAATCCTGCAACGAACTTGTTTACAGGGTTCTCATAGAGGTTGAGCGGCGAGTCGATCTGCTGGATATAACCGTCCTTCATTACAACTATTCTGTCGCCCATCGTCATAGCTTCGATCTGGTCATGTGTAACGTAGATGAACGTTGTACCGAGTTTCTTATGAAGCTTTGAAAGCTCGGTCCTCATCTGCGCACGAAGCTTTGCGTCGAGGTTAGAGAGCGGCTCCTCAAGCAGGAATACCTGCGGATCACGTACTATCGCACGTCCCAGCGCAACACCCTGTCTCTGACCGCCGGATAAAGCCTTCGGCTTTCTGTCGAGCAGGTGAGCTATATCAAGTATCTTTGCAGCTTCTTCAACGAGCTTCTTTATTTCGTCCTTGGGTACCTTTCTGAGCTTCAGTCC